>Ga0126342_10002035_pt1 | contig 30546 bp, 34 predicted proteins | sample Cyp1metagenome_FD_92528 | JGI IMG/M metagenome (GOLD analysis project Ga0126342, IMG submission 92528) | Coral microbial communities from Lord Howe Island, Old Settlement Bay, Australia - Cyphastrea 1 metagenome | ecosystem: Host-associated > Invertebrates > Cnidaria > Coral ...
ATACATACATACATACATACATACATACATACATACATACATACATACATACATACATACACACATACACACATACACACATACACACATACACACATACATACATACATACATACATACATATATATATATACACACATTAGTTATTTATATATAGCACACCCAATTTGAATCGATTTGAGACAAACCCACATCCTTCAACCCATCTGCGCAGCACGGCCCCTTTTGTTTGCTGTCACACGCCGCATGTCTGTTGTGGGGAGTCGCAAATGAAGCCTGGCTGTTAGGATTCAGGAGTGAAACAGACCAACAGCAAGAGCAGGGGAAAATTTACAAAGCATGGCTTGTTCCAAATTTTAGTGGGGTCTTGTAGATTTTCCCAGCAATTCTGGGAATATGGTGTTGTTTATTCACAGTATGGGGGCGGTCTTGCAAGTGTTCCCTTAAAAGCACATCTTTGAAAACCACTTCATCCATTCGCCCATGGCTTTTGATCTGAACCAAAAAAGGTCATTTTTGGAGCTCCCATGTCGCCATTCATTTCACATCTGGGCCAAAGCATCACGTCTTCATATCAAACTAAATACAAAAACTCCATTTCGGCCCCTTTGGCCCTTTGCTCAACTGAATCCATACCAATCATACCATACCTATCTCACTGGGTAGCTTTGGCAACAGCTTCGTGTTGCGCCTCGAACTGCTTCGCCGCGTTGCTCACAACGCGGAGGCTTCCCGTTGTCGGTGACGACGGATCTGTCGCACCTCGATGAAGTTTCTCCAAGTTTCTTCAGACAGAAATCTGTGAAGAAAAGGCATTACCCTCTGGTAAATTAACAGTTGGACCCTGGCAGTTGTCGGGTTTGGAAGACTAGTGAAACCACTATAAATTGGTCATTTTCAGGGTCTATGTTAATTTACCAGAGGGTAAGACATTGAAATCATTCGAAATCTATTGATATATATTATTTCTCATATTTCCACTTATTCAGACATGGGTCAAAATCGGGCACCCCAATACTCAGATGGAGCAGATTAGTTGATTTTCGAAACATGGCCACCCCAATAAACTGTGGTCAGGTCATAGTGGTATCTCAGAAACTCTGTGATTCATAATGGAATATCATACCCTCTGGTAATGACTAACAGTTTGCTATTGAAAATGACCATTGAAATAGTGGATTTTCCCATTGAAACTGGGGATTTTCCATGGTAGTAGTTATGTTAGTTTACCCGAGGGTAGTGGAAAATCCCAACCTGAACAAAAAAAAACGGATAGAAAACTGGCTAAACCTTAGATACACCCGCCCGCAAGAAACCAAGAGTAGATCAGGCCTGGTCGGATATCACCTGAAGAAACTGGAATTTGTCAGATGTTCTACTAGTGTCATAGTTGGTGAGAATTCCTTGAGCTGAATATGTTCAATTGGTGCATTGAAAAGAGCGCGTGCGCACGTTCTAACCGAGATCTGTTTGACAATTTCGGTCCACACGAAGGTGGGAAAGCAAATGCCATAAACAAACAACTATACCCTCTAGTGAACCAACATAACTACGGAAAATCACCATGTTTAATGGGTAAATCATTTACAAAATGGCCATGTTCAATAGCAAACTGTTAGTCATTACCAGAGGGTAATCACCATTTGGGGATGACTAGAATCCCACCGATTTTGTGATTTTTTTGATGGAAAACCCCCAATAAACAGAATAAGCTAAACTGGGGGATGACACCCTCAAAGTGAAACTGGAACTTAACTTTTGGGTTCCATGTTCGATGTCATCATAATTCTGTGTGATATCATATATCCCAAGTGTTGGTGATTCAATCCCCATTTTAAGTGGCTGCTTTTTTCCGATCCTCCACTCTAAAAATGGGTGGTGTCAATCCATGCCAAAACATCCCAACACTAAAAGTTATTGGGGTCATCATCCCATTGGAAATAGTTGAAAATAAGAATCATGTTTGAAACCACCACTGGCCCATCCATCTACATGTCTTATCGGTCCTATCGCTATGTGTTGATGCTTCCGAATAATCCACATTAAAATCCAAACCAGGTTAAAGGCCATGCTGGGAATAATTCCCTTCGCATTCACATGCATTCACCATCATTTATGATGAAGTGGTTGATTTCCTCTTTTTATCTGGTTAAACCGCCATATTCAGTGGAAAAAGACATGGTTTCATGGAGATGCTTCCGTGGTGGTTGGTGACGTCCCCTTACGCAGGACGACCATGTAAACTGGGTGCTTTTCATGGCTAAGTCCCCATCTAAACTGAGTGCTGAATGGCACAATCCGCATTCTTCCCTCAAAAAAAAAAACAAATCTATATACTGGCAGCAACTTTCCATCATATCAAATCCCATCAAATCCCAATTCTTCATCAATTTTCATGAGATCCCCATGATCTTTCCAATTACCATCTGGTTATTTAACATAGCGAAGTGGAAAATTTCAACCATAAATGGAGGTTTCGTTCGCTGGGAAAATCATCTATTTCTATGGGACATGGCTTCCATGGCTATGTTAGTCATAACCAGAGGGTAAAAAAAACTGCTGAAGCTCGCCCTTTCGTCCAAGTGGCCAGGGCCAAGTCTTTGGCCTCGCAGTGTCCAAAAGGCCAGCGAAGAAAGCTGGTGAATACAACAAACCTAATATATTAAGCTGGTTAATTAGTTCTAACTTAGCTAACAAGCCGTTATTCTATGTTATTCTTACATCAAAAAAATGATAAGTTACATGGCAAAACATAGTTAAATCTGTTGAAACATACAGTATGTTATATAACTAAATATGTTGAAATGGCCAGAATAGCTAGGTTCTGTTAACATCAATGTAATAGCTATGATTAGTTTTTTTTTCACTAGCGTATTGCCTGTGGTTATTTTTCACAGTTCATAATGAATCATAGGCATAAACGTTCATGTGGTATAAACGTTTATAGCTACTTTAAGATGTTCAAGTTTTGGGTGATGGGTCCGGCTTGCCAACATGCTGGCAGGCTGGCAAGTTATAACTGTAAGCTACCCTCTGGTTATGACTAACAGAAAGCTATGGCAGCCATGGCCCATTTACAGATGATATCCCCAGCTAGAAACCTCCATTTATAATGGATTTTCCATAGCTATGTTAAATAACCAGATGATAAATGGTGTATGATGATGATTTGCCTACTAAAAATGGTGATGTTCCATAGCGAACTGGTAAATCAGCAAAAGGGTGGATAAATATTCCCTCAAACAAATCCACTACTGGTGATGTTCACTCACAAAAAGGATGTTTCAACTAACAAACGAAGGGACTTTAACAAACGAAAAATTGTGATTTGAGCAGAGCAATGTGTGTTTTGTCAGGACATAATTTGGAACCCACAAAAAATAGGGAAATGGTCTCACGTGTAACCGTCAAAACATGCAGCCGGAAGATCACTTATATGCCAATGATGAATGGTGAATACATGCTTTACATTCCTATGTTGGTGGGAAATCAAAAGATGAAATGGGGGATCGCTGATACCAGCAGCAAACAAGCATGAAGCAGCTAGAGATTGACCTCAATACAAAGATATCTATATGTCATCTATGGCCATGCATCTTGCAGCATTTAAGCCAAATCAGTATACTACCTCTATCATCCTCTATCACCATATGGCCCGAACACCTCAACCATCATCCGAGGATCACTCGCCTATAGGACAGTTGGTCACTCTCCAATCGAAAAGGTGGTTTTTTACCCCCCAGTTTCAGACGGAGAGAACATGGCACATCGCCATGTTCACTGCAGAAAAACCCCATCTTTTCCCTGCTGAAAAACCACTTTTGGTGGTAAATTCCCCCATTTTTTGCCGGTGAAATTCCCCACTTTGTGCCTGCAGAAGGGCTGGTTCAGCGTTGTTCGGCTCATCTTCAAGCGGCTCGGCGTTGTGCACTTCTTCTGGAGGGGCCAGTGTCAGGGGTTGGTGATGTAGGCTGGATTGTATGGTGATTACTAGGTGTGATGGGATATAACCAGAAAAATGCAGATATAACATAACCGGATATACAACCAACAATGTGATTCTTGGGTCTGTCTGAGATATGGATTTACCCCCAGTATATGGCCATTTCAATGGGGAGGATGAGGGTTAACAGTTAACCATTGGATTTTTTTGGGTGTACTGTATACCCCATGCTTGAGCAAACCCATTTGAAACAACAACACTTGAGATCCCTTGAGGATCTATGAGGAGTGTTCAATGATTTCGTTCCAAGAAAAAATGATGATAAAACCAAGAGAAGCGTTGCGAACATTCAACCGGGGATTAAACCAAAAAAGGAAACTATCCCTGAAAATCTGGTAATGCAATCAACAAAAACGCTGTTAAATGAGGATTTCAACAGAACCAAGGGATCTCAACACAGCCCAATCCCAAGACACCAGTGATGAATTGCATCCCAGGAAATCCCATGGCAATGGACAACGACCCATTTGGTAACCAATGGTTTGCTTGCAGAAAATGCTGGCAATTCCAAGTGCGACAATCCGACAATCCGGATGGCAAAATCCTTAAAACCCCACCCGCAAGTATCACTCGCCACAATTGAAAAAGTTAGTAAATTGAAAAGACTCACAAAAAAGTTACATAAGTTACATAAGTTAGTCATTTAGTACTGTGGTAATATGTAACTTGACTCAAGTTAGTTGTTTCTGACTTTTGCCACGAAAATCCCAAGGACTTAGAAATCCACCACCAGAAATCCACATCAAAGCGTCAATTCTGGGGGATAATCCTTAAATCCGCCAGTGACCAATAATTACCTGGAAATCCTGGAGCTAATTATTCGAATATATCTTAATATATCTTAATCACTAAAAAGTAGACTTACCAGGCAATTATATTGACCAACTAAATTAGTGTTTGAAATATTCTAATGTGATAAACCGACCCAATGCCATACACCATCCCCAAGTCACCATTTTTATGAGTGGGATTCCAACCATCCAAAAAAAAATGCTAGTTGTTTAGTTAAGGCACTCCGTTGCCAACATGATGCACGGAAAAATGGCTCAATGGACTGACCAAAAAAAATCATCCATGATTTCACAAGTTTCATCCAGTCAAACAGAAGATTTCAGTGTCCACCACTTTCACCCAGCTTTCACCCAAAAAAAAAAACAGCAAACCGCCAGTTTTCCCCAAATCCATGGAGTGGTCTTCCCCAAAAAAACGGAAGCCGCACCTTCGTCCTTGGGCTCCACGTTCACCTCTTCCGTGGCTTCCGGCACGGCTTCCGGCACCTCCGTGGGCTCCGGCGCCTCCGGCTCGGTCTCGACAGACTCGGCTGGCTTGGGCTCCTTGGGCTGGCCAGGGTCCTGTTGAGGGTTGAAAAAAGGTGAACTTTGGTGGAGCTGGGCTTGTGAAAGAAAATGGATGAAAAGCCCAATGATTGACCCAGAATTTCTTTGGAACCATTGAAGAATTGAAATCCAACCAGCTCGAATCACCCCATGGAATTGCCACAGCTTTGGGATGGTGATTTCCTACATCCAGCTGTCAATCCAGCTCCCCGGCCTCAACGGGAGTTTCGCTGGCCGGCACAGTCTCACCCTTGGTTGGGAAGTTCTGCCTGCACACCACAAAAGCCGAACCTCTCAGGTCCTGAAAAAAATGGGTTGGAGAATATGTAGTTCTGGGGTGTAACTATGGGATATATGGGACGGGATAACAAAATGAGATATCAGCAATGGGATATACAACCAAGATCAACCAAGAATGTGATCTTTGGAAGAATTGGATATATTTTTGTTTGATGGTGTATACCCATTTTTAAGAATTCAAAAGTCATTCAAAAGCTATATATTTCATATAAGTTAATGAGGAAAATGATGATCAACCTATGCCTCGCTGATGGCGTGATTCGAGTTGAATCCACATCTTGGTTCCATCATCGTGACCCGAAAGCTCTGTGTACCAAGTGCGACCGGGCTAGATTGGTTTGCACCCCAATTACTCAATACTTACCATCTGGTTATTTAACATAGCCATGGAAGCCATGGCCCATAGAAATAGATGGTTTACCATGGTTTACCTATTAAAAATGGTGATTTTCCATGATTTTCCATAGGTCTGTTAGTCATAACCAGGGTACTCAAAGTATTTCCAAACGCTTCAGGGGATCTTCAGGGATCATTTCACCGGGCTTTTGTCGCGGCGCCTCTCAACTCCCAGATGCTTCCAAAGACCAACTGGGCAGAGGATGGGAGTTCAACCATTTTTTTAATAGGTAAACCATGGTTTTTCCATTTTTCTATTTGATAACAGACCTATTAAGACTTGGGCTCAAGCAATGGTCTGTTATCAAGTCTGGTCTGTTATCAGATGGGCAGAAACAAACAATAACGTCAGGATTATATCAGTAACTGATTGCGGGTTTACCTGAAAAGCAATCGAACCAGGCCAGGCTGAATTACCGGATGGCAGCCAAGGGTGTGTTAGTAGAAACTAACAGTTGACATAAAAAGGTGAAACCCGATGTCTCCAGAAGAAAAGATGCATATGATATATTTAAAAATATGTGTGTACAATTGCATAATACATACATTACAATACATATATATATAGAGAGAGGGAGAGATACATATAGATATGTACATATATATATATGTACATATATATATCATACATTAAGTAGGTGGATGCATCAACTTCCGGATCAGGGAACCGCTGAGAGTTCTATGATCTACGGGGCCTCAGAATTGCCAAATACGGGGAGTTTAGGTGACCAGATCTCGGCCGAAATTGTCAGATGGACACATCCTGATCAGATCCTCTTTTTCAACGTCCGGAAAAGCTTCCAGATGCTTCTTGGCACCCCTAGAAAAGCCTTTGGTACCAATTTATCTATGGGTCAAAAACCATGGTGGACACCAAAATAGCTTTGGATGTTCTTGCCCCCCTTCCATCCCAATTCCTTCAATCACCTTCCAGTTACAAATCACAAGAAATGGAGTTGCAATCCCCTCCTTGACATTGCAACCTCCTTACAAGTTGGCCCAGACTTATCTTCAATCACTTCATGCCCTTTGGCCACAACATGCCCAGACACCACCGCAGTGTTCGTTGAGTTTCTCCTGGGTTCAAGTGTGTCAAACAAAAAAAAATGGAAAGGTAGCTCGGCCGAGGTGATTGAGAATATATAATATCTCAGAGTAATCATGACCCATTGTATGAACATATTTCAACAGGTACAGTATACGGGCTTTCCGGCTGAAATGTGGAGCCCAAAACTCAACCTGCCCTGCAAGCTGCAGGCCCAAGGGTTTTTCCCATGTGGAAGTTGTATTTGTTTGGGGATTCATATAATTTTTGCTGCTACGGCCCCCATGAATCAACATTGAAAATCATTGAAAGTCAGAAACAAGTGAGTTTGGAAGCTCATGTCAATCTTAAGCCTTTTCCATACCATGGCAAAGAATACAGAACTGGTTCGGTGCAGCAAAGGATACTCCATTTATAGCATCCAACAACTGCCCCTGGGGCCTGGATCCTCTGAAAATTGCCCTTTTCTGGGCTCAGTTATGGCCATAGTTTAATTCGGAAAATGATACCCTCTGGTAATGACTAACATAACTATGGAAAATTTACTAAAATTACCATTTATAGTGAATTCTCCCATGAAAAAAATGGTGATTTTCCATAGTTATGTAAACGTTTACCAGAGGGTAATAAGCCAACGGAATTGGGGACATCCGATGCTGGGAGATTCCATTTGACAGGAAAACCATTCGCCAAGCGTCGACGCTGCCGCTCTTCTTCCATTCTTCCTCCAATTCCTGTGGTTCATCAGACGACTCGTCGTAAGCTACAAAGATCTGGATATGGGGATGTTATATGGGAATATAGTTACCCTAGGGTAAACATACAAGCATACAAAAGGAATCAAAAAGATACGGAAAACCCATAGTTTTCCCAGGAAAATGGTCTACAAATGGTTGATTTTCCGTCCATGAGTGATTTCACTGTCTCATAGCACAGCCCATCAGATCTTGATACAGCTCAAGCACTGTATAAGAATGCACTGTGTAAGAATTTGAGAGGCTCCGCTCCAATCCCAACTACATCCTGGGAATATATCAAAACCCTAAAGAATTTGAGGGACCCTAATATAGAACAACTACATTCTTAACTTATTAATAGCCCGGGCTACTACGCTGCAGAATGGCGCCACCGGCCATGGAAGTTGGTTCAACCAAAATTACCCAAATCGACCTGGAGAAGAGCCTGAATTTTCCTCCAAAAATCAAATCATCCCCGATATTGAGGGATGAAGCATGATCAACTGATCAACCAAGCATCCAACAACCCTTCTGGGTGGTGTTCCAAAATCCCCAAAAGTCTGAAATCTGAAATCGGGACCCAGGGTTGTTTGTTCATTCCATGTTCCCCATGGCATGAATCCTGTAAAATCCCCATTTCAGCTGCCTAACTCCCCCTGATGTTTCTTAAATCGCCCTCCGAAATCCCAAAAACACATAGTAAACAAAGCTCATCAGCTTGGACGTCAAGAATTTTTCAGTCTCCATTTGACTTCGTCGGCCCAAAATCCATTTTTTCACCGCCTCTTCAGGGTCGCATTGCAGCAACCATGCTGCTTGGGCGTTCTCCTGGGCGGTGAAAAAGTCATGGTTTGGAAAAACCGGCGGGGAAGGCAGAGAGAGAGAGAGAGAGAGTCACATCAATATGTGCACATATTATATATGTCTAGTAGTAGGATATATGCCAAAATAGTGGTATAAATCACTTTTCCACCAACAGTTTCATGTTTTTTTCCCGTATTTGGAGCCCCCCACCGGGGCAAATATTGTCATTCTTGGCCTATTTCAAAGCTTGGACTAAGAGTTGGGTTTAATGGTAAATTCATGTGGTAAACCAGATGTCATAAACCATCCATCCCTAAGATCACGATTTTCATGGGCGGGATTCCAACCATCCGAAATGGTAGTTGTTTAATATGTTTAATGGCTTGCCCACATTAGGTGACATTAGATTCAACAAAAATATACCAACATTTCTGTTGATCCTTGGCAATTTACACCCAAAAAGACAGGTTACCTGTTCCCCTCCCCTGACACCGGCGAGGAGAGGCGGCTCGCGCCGAGGGACGTGGATTTCCCTGGTGCTCTCGGCCACCAAAGTGTAGATGTCCTTGTTCTCAAAGAACAGCCTCCGCGACGGCGGACAGCGTTGAGATACCGGGACTTTGGAAGATGGTTGAGATACCATTGGGAATTTTTATGGGGTACTTATGGCTAGGGATTTTCTAGATAAATGATCAATATACCTAGTCAATCTAGCTTTTGGAAGGTTAGAAGTCTTGTCTTGTGATTTTAACTTGGAATGGGGAGGCACTTTTTTACTGTCCACTTCCTAAAAACAGCAACGGAGCCTCTATGACCGAACAAGCGGGTCGTTCTATCTCACTCAGAACAAGCCAATGGATGCACCTGCATCACCTGGAGTTAAAAAAAATGGTAGAAAGGGGAAAAATAGGACGGGGTATGTTAGTATATGTTACCCTCTGGTAATGACTAACATAGCTATTGAAAATGACCCATTTATAGTGGTTTTACCCATTAATAATGGTGATTTTCCATAGTTATGTTAAATTGCCAGAGGGTAGTATGTTGCTTGGGTGTTTTTCATGTTGGTGTCTAATGTGCGTCGGTGTTCGTGATTTTCGGTGAGCTTCTGGGACAGTTTTTGAGGGGAAACTGTCATTTGATGTGTTGCTTTAGATGATTTTCCCATGCACGGTTCCATTTACTTCGAGGATTTCCCAGCCATGGAGCTGATGACTGCCCATCTGTCTTGGCGCGGAGAACATTCTTACCATCGGAAACATGTTGGACATTGTCGGACACTCAAAGAAGTTCAGTCGATGAGATGTTTTCACGGATGGCAGCTGTTTTGTATCAAAGAGTAAGAGGTTTTCTATGGTTTTCTCGTGCTGCAAGTGGAATGTATGCACCAGGACATGGGAAGGTTTCCATTCCCTTACCTGGTCTAGACCATTCATCCCAAAGAGCCGAGATTGCGGCTTTGTTGCTGGCTGTCAAAACTTTCAGGGGCCCTATCCATTTCTTTTCAGATTGCACCATCGCCGTTAAAGGGTTTTTAATATTATATAAAGGAAACCGGCTTTTCAAGTTGCAACCTTCGATCTTGGGTCAATTTTACTTGTGGCAAGAAATAGCAAACTTTTGTAAAGAAAGGGTTTCTGTCGTTCACATTTCCAAGCTCGCAGCTCATGGCCGCAACCCCCACCAGGACCCCTATTTAACTGCGGGATACTGCGGGTACAGTAATCGGCTTGCAGATGAAGCAGCCCGTTCTTGTGCTGCCGATTCGTTTCGAACTTTCGCAGAACATTTCTTGCCAGCTATCCAGCAGGCCGTGTCCCTTCAGTCGCATCTCATACGATTTTTTGTTGAACAGGTGGGATTCTCCCCTCTTTGCGAAGACGAGTCGATGGAGCGCACTGATGTTTTTTCTTCGTCCTCCATTTCAACCCCCGTAAATCTTGGTAGGGTAGGCTGCACTTGCGTTCCTTCAACCCGTTTCTCAAAGAAGGGGCGGGTAACCTGCGCAGATTCATGTCCTTTTGCGTTGTCAGTCAGATCAAACGTGTCCGTGGAAAAATGTTTTTTGAATCTAGTCGACAAAAGAGAATGGATTCCTGAGAGGGTTTGGCTTTTGATTCAAGGTATAGATATCCTAACTGGCGAGGAGGACGTACTAAACCTTGCAATATCACCGATGTCGAATTGGACCGACAAAGTCGGCATATCTCAGAGAATACCAGGAGACTCGTTGTTCAGAGTGTCAATGAGTCTTCCTGGGGTCGTGGAACCGGAATGCTTGGATACACTCCTTGGGCCGTTTTCCTCATGTCATTGTCCAATTTGATTTCGTGCCGGGAGTTCTTTTTCCTGAGTTGGGTCTTGGTACCTTGGTTCAGCGTTTTCGCAAACTGTGGCTACAATTCCTACTTGTTGCCTTCCCCCGGGCTGGGCCAGAAACGGGGGCTGCGAAACATGCCGCACCATTCGACCTCAAAACCCTTAAAGCTTTCAACATGCACTTAAATACGCCTTTCAAGGTTCAGCTTTGGGCGGCCATGTTTCAAGCCTCCATGTTTTGCAATCGTCAATCTTTGGGCGGTTGCACGTCGCGAGCTCAGTGGGATGAGTCTTATTAGTCACCTGTAAGGACAATCAGCCAGGGGGGAAAAAAGAAAAACATGGAACAGCAGATGAACTTGTGTAATGGTCAAAAGGGTTGGTGTCACCTTGGGTTAGTTTGTCATCATGATGGTTCAATTTTGTTGTTTACCCCACTTTAAGTCGGGTTTGCCAGGGATACAGTCTTTTGACCCATACATTGATCCTCATCTCAGGGCCCGCCGTGGAATTTGTGGCATCATTTGAGTGATATTCACTTAGCCCTAAATCGGCCTTGTGTACCAAAACAGAACAAGAAACCTACAACATACCCAGTGCGTCCCCCTTTCCACCGGAAACAAACACGGAACCTGCGGAATTGTCCCACCATGAGATTGTAGCTCACCATGCTCTTCTTCACATTCTCATCCTGGCTTGGTCCGAGCCCGGTGGGCCGCTGGGCGGTGGCTTCAGATTGGTGGCTGCCATCAGCGGCGAACATGATTTGGGTTTCAAGTTAATAAACTTGACACCCGTGGTTACTTCCCATACATATATATATATATATATACATATATATATAGAGATTATATATATATACATATATATATATATACATATATATATATACATATAGAGATATATATGAATATGAGCCACGGACTTAATTTGATACATAACGCAATTGACAGGGTGTTCCTACCTCGTTCTCCAGTCCTGTAGCGTTTTTTGGGGTCTCACCTCGTTGTCCAACGCCGTACTTGTTTTTAGTAGCTAAATGCTTTACATGAGCTGCCTACCTCGTTCTTGTGGTGTGCCTACCTCGTTTTACAGCCTAATCATGATGTTTTCGGCAAACCAGGGTACGCCCCAATACTTCTCTCCATTTGACCAAATAAAAGCTGTCGCTCATATACATATTGCGTAGTCTTGTCCTCAAGAGTTGGTGGGCTTGCCTGAAAATCAATAGGGTCGTACTCCATGGGCGCCAAGATTGCTGGTTGAACATCATTTTCCTCATGAACAATGCCATCAACTGGGATGGTACATCAATCCCCCATTTTCAGATCAGCCCAAATTTATATCCAACTATATCCATATAGTGATTAAAAGGTATGAATATCCATGAATATCCCATAAATATAGTACAAATATCCCATCACTATCCCATTTACATGGCCATCGCCACCATCACCACAATCACTGCTGATATCACCATGGCAAAATGCCACCGTCCAAGTCCTCGCGCCTCGCGCATGAGATCCCAAGGCTTCTTGGTGGATTCTTCCTGCGGCCCCGATGGCGCCGATGGCCATGGCATGAAATCCATGGAACTTCGCCACGTCGCCATCTCCAAAGCATCTCCGGTTGCGGTGCTAGGTAGATCTAGGGAAATAGCATGAAATAGCTATAGTTGGAATATGGCAGATGGCTGTATAAACATGTAAAAACATATATAAACATGTATAAACCATAAAAACATTGCTGGGGGGCGGTCTATGACAGCGACAGGTCCCATAGGATGGGCCTCGCCACCAGTCAGCTTGGCCAGGGATGCCTTGCAGCGTGGTGATTTCAACAGCATTTTGCTGACGACGTGGAAGCGTTATGAACTGGGTATGTGGCCTACCTTTGGTCTTAAATCAATGGCCACGCAACAGGAACCGATTGATTGGAGGTACCTTCCATATATAAGGCCTATTTTTGAGGCCTATGTAAGGGAATATCCCCACAAAATATCGCCTTATATGGTACAGTACCTTCATTTTAGGATCCTGGAATTCCCTTTGGTCTTAGGTGATGTTTTGATGGTGATGCAGGTAAAGATGATTCTGATATTACTGATATTCATCTGGGAAAAGTAGAAAAGTCACAAAGCCTGGGTGGTTCACAAATTCGTTCCAGAAGTGATAGTAAGTTTGATAAGATAGGCTGTCAAGTCCCTGACATTGCATGGCATTACCACGCTTAAGTTCTGATCATGACTAGTAATCATTTACAATAATTACTATGGTAAACCCAATCATAACAAAATGATTAGTAGTAAAGATAGGTAATCATAAACTAAATCATAATCTAAATAAACTATATAACCACTTACCATGTTTACAGTAAATAGGTGGCCAAAGTCATCCCCAAATGGTAATTCTTTACGGCACCGGATGTCCCGGATCTTCTTCGGGGGTGCACCTTTCACTAATCGCAGCCCCAAGGAGAGAGACCTGGGGTTGCAGTTGGGGTTATTAAGTTCTTGGTATTAATGACTATGGGAATAACCTATATATATATATATATATCATTATTATTATTACTATTATTATCATTATTATCATTATTATCATTATTGTCATTATTATCATTATTATCATTATTATCATTATTATCATTATTATCATTATTATAATTATTATCATTATCATTATTGTTGTCATTATTATCATGATCATTATTGCTGTCATTATTATTAATAGTATCATTATTATTATATATCATATATTATATATTCTGTATATATGTTCCATATAGGTTTGCATACATATACATATACATAAACATATACATATACACATACAAATACATATACATATACATATACATGTATGTATATATATGTATAATATATACATATATTACCCCTGCAATATCACCACTTACAACTGGAACTGCACCCCCAAGTATCTCCATGTTGTTTCTGAAACTGACCTGTAGAAGTAAACAGTAAATTGAGTAAACTATTGAAATCTATAGTTGGTTTAATTTATAATAAATGTTAAAAGTTAATATTTGTATCTGTATCAATTTACTTATAATGGTCATTTTGACATATTGTTTAGATATTGTCCATGGTGATGAATATGTAAATATTCAAATCACGCTGGTTGTTGTTTATATAGTTGGGCTACTCTACTCCCTAATTTAAATTTGAATTGGAATTTAGTTGATGAGGCAATTTCTAAATGGACTGAGGTTGAGAGAGAGAGAGAGAGAGATCATCGGATTCAACCATTCAATTCTTTACCAAACAACAACTAAATTGGTCTAAATTGGAATTCCATGTGCTTTCCCTTCCAGAATATCTCAAAACATCAAGCAATTTTTCAAATTTTGACTTTGAGGTTGTATTTTGAGAACAGGAAGATATATATGTCGAAAGAGTTGAAATCGCAAATCCAGTCAGTGCTCCAACGGAGCACGTGGGTGGATTCTTGAGATACTCTGCGCCCTGAAAACCCCAGTTGTGAAGAAGTGAAAAGTGACCCCAAAAACGGGAAATTTCCAGGCCCGAGGCCTTATCCATTCGATGTGGTTCAATCAAGTAGTAACTGCCATCAAAAAAGCCTCATTCTATTGGTGACGTCGTAATCTCACCCAGATCATCTGGGATAAGGTATAGCAAAACGAGAGCAATGTGCAATTATGCTAAGATAGTGGTGAATTACTTGTTACATGTTGTTCCTTTTTGTTGGATTCTGTACATCCCAACCATGGATCCTAACTGGATCCAGCACCTGAAAAGCAACCGCACCTCCATGCTCTTGGTCATAAGATCGGTGGAATCCTGGGATGGGAATGAACACTCCAAGTGGTCTCAAGATGTCTCAAGGGGTCCCAGGGATCTTGGATGATTTTGAGCTTATATTATTTCTTGGGGCACTGTTAAATTTGGTCAAAGGCGGCGTAAAGTCTTGACCTTTTGACTGCCAGGTCGATTTCGAGCTTTGACTCAGCCAATTCGGCCAGTCAACATTATTCGGAAGCCAAAATTAGCAACAGATCATTGAGTTGGACTTCCACTTGGCCAAGTTACTCTCAGATCCCAAACTGATATGTTCCCCAGGAAATTGACTGGTTGGTGGTATACCTACCCCTCTGAAAAATATGAGTTCGTCAATGGGAAGGATTATCCCATATATTATGGAATATTATGGAAAAGAATAAATGTTCCAAACCACCAACCAGTTGATGGTTTCCACCCGACGTCAAAGAGGCCACTCTTGATGCTGCCGAGCCACGTAGTAGCTCTGCACCGAGTTGCGGAGCCTGACGCACGGTGCCGCGGGGCAAAGGTGGTGCAACATATGGCCGCGGGGACAGAGACTGGGCTGCCGCGCTCCAAGACCTGCTGCTTCTCGGCCATTCTGTTCTGCACTTCCTCGGGAAGTTGGAGGTTTTGTTGATGAAATGTTTCAGCTTCATATAGTGAAAGAGCCATAAAAAGCCCAAGAAGATTTTTCAGGACCTCCAATCACCGGCATTTCTCGTGGGGTTTAGTCACAATTGATCCGGGTACCATTCTAGTGAGGGAAAAATTCATCCGGGACCAAACCCAAGGCTGACTCCCAAGGTGTGGTAACCCAATTACACAAACCATCCTAGTAACCATCTGTGGATCACATCATCCCAACTAGTGGTATTATTTGGTTAATCCCATTCAATCCCATGTCATCATCTTCGAATATAATATATATATATATATATTATAGGTGATATATATATATATACAGAGAGAGAGAGAGATACATAATATATGTATATTATATATATAACAAACAGACCACAACTACCCCAGCTTTGCCACCCAACTCCCAGTCAAGGTGATCAGAGATCCTCCCCAAATGGAACAGCATTCCCAGTTCATGGATTAATCCCCCAACAAAAATCGGCTAGTAATCCCTGAGCGATTCTTCCATCAACCATTATTTATCAGTCGTATCACTTAAAACCCCCCATTCAGTGACTATAGATCCCGTATAGTCATCCATCAACCGTCAGTCATTATCATTATCTGCACTTAAATCATGTATATATATATATATATATATCCCCATAGTTTCATGGCAAAACCCCTATGAAATCCCCTATACAATTCCCATCATCAAACCTGGAATCAATAAACCCATCATTGATCAGTTATATCATGTTGTATCACTATCCCCTTTGTTTGTAGGTATATCACTATAATCGTCTCCATAAATGTTATAAAATCATATAATAATCATCATTGATGTGGTTAAAATAATCATAAAACCTCCCCCAAATCACCATTTTTATGGGTGGTATAAACCATCAAACACGGGGTGGTTGATGACTGTTTTAAAATGTTTTAAACGCCCTATCCAGTGACGACTCCACCAGGCCCGCCAGGATCCGCCAGGGCACCATCTCCGCGTTGGACGCCTCGTCCTTGGCCTGGCCGTACTCCGCCTGCGCCGTAGTGGCCACCGTGGCGGCCTTCTCCGCCAGCGATTCTCAGCGGAGCCACGGTGCCGAGGAAATCGCCATGGAAAAAGGCTGGGAAAATGAGATTTCCACACCAAAAATGTTGGGATTTAAGAGTTGATAGGAAAAAATACAATGGTGATTTCGTGAATCAAAGATTGATCAGAATGGGAAATTAGAGTTCATTCGTGACAGCTAAGTTGGTTTATAACTAGTCTAATGAGTTGGTTTCTGGTGATGAAATCTCCAAAAAGTATAAAAGTATATAAAAGTTTGATAGGATTACGAACCAGCCTATAACTAGGTGGCCCCCTTCCCGTAGGGTGGTGATGCTCCCCTGCCAAGAATGGGGTTCGGGCCCATCATTACATAGTCTTATCACTCGGGTCTCATCTACCAGTTCAATGGGAACAATCCAATTACAACCGGGAGCGCCCATTGTACAGACTAGTTGTTCTCACTAAGGTGACCACTTAGAGGCTGGAAACTTATGAGGACGGCACCACGGCAACTTCTTGGCCTAGCCATAGCCATGTCCTTTTGGAAACCCACTTCTTTGGAGGAACCCCATTGAGGATTCGAAGTCGCCAGAAACGTCACCAAGGTACTTTGGGCTTCGCACTTCTTTTCCGCTTCCTTGAACTTGGCATCTGCTTTCTCGGCCGCCTTGGTGTGCCGTGGCCGCATCCCCAGGCCCCTTTTTTAATGATCATCAAAAATGAATGGGTGCTGTTTGGGGTATGATGGTGGTATGTCTATATTTGTTCAAACATAGTGTTGATCTATATATATAGAGAGAGAGAGATTCCTGGCCAGGGAAAAGGCAAACTCCACGTTGATCTTTTGTGGACCCATGTGGGGCAACCATTCCTGTTATGAAGACAGGACTCAGTCTCTACTTCATGATAGCCTTGCGGACATGCAGGTAGAACCACAGAATCCCCTATCACGACATATTGTTTCTTAACAGACTTATGTTTGAAAGGCTTACTCAAACATCAACTTCAAAAGGCACCTTCAATGTTCATTCTCTTTCGCAAAACTCTCACGGAAATCTCCAGGTCACATGCACAATCATGCACTTAACAATGTTTCAATGATATCCAGCTTTCGCAAGTGTTTCACCAATAGAAATCTTACTTTCGCAAACTTGAAAAAGGTGTAAAGTCATTTCATTGGGGCCAAGAGCCCCTGGTCCAAGTTTTTCACATCCAATCTGTAACAAGCTACAGCTTCGCCTGCTTGCTCGTACCCAGTCAAGTGCTTCCTATTTGTTGTCCCATTCCCGTTATCCACAGATGTTTCATGAAAATTCTGTGGTTGCTGTCAAAACCCAAAAATTGTGGTCCCTTGAATCAACTTCAATCCGTATGCTTCCGGGTGAGCTTGACATGTTTGCTAGCAAGATCCCCATCAACATATGGGGACATCCGCATGCCGCCCAGGGCGTTGGAAAATCGCTCTTCGTGGCAAACGATTGATTTTGATTGCTTCAATCCCCATCTTTTGTAGAAATCCCCATGTTCATTATGTGAAATCCCCATCATTTCTTGCTTTGATACTCATAGTTTCTTTCTGAAATCCTCCAGTTTTGCTGCTGAATTCCACATTTGCAGGGAAAAAAAAACGGCGTTCCTCGAAGTATTTCCGTGGTCGGGTGATGCATTCCCATTTTTCTCCCCGTGAAATCCCCATTCTTTGTGGGTAAATCTTATGGACATCTTCAAGTTGGGCGCCTCCTGCGCTGAACGTGCGATGCCGCCAGCTGCCGCTGTTTCGGTGGCCAACCTCAGGCCCCCAATGGGAGGCCCAAGTGTGTGTCTCATTCTTTCCATTCGGGTTGGATCGAATCCTCGATTTCTATCCATTTCTGGTATCCTCTGGTAGTCTAACTTGCCAAATCGACTATGTCATGATGATTTTCAGCCAGAAAAGATTGGGGACCTCTGTTGCCAGCCTAAATTCTAGGCAGAAAGTGGAAAAATATACGTTAAACAAACGGGCAAAGCAAAGTTTCACCAGGAAATGCTGGGCAATTTGTGTGGATTTCACCTATGGGGAACCATCAATTTGTTTAACTCCAAAATGATAGCCCAGGGCTATATAAAAGTTTCACGAAAGCAAGAACACGTCGGAGTCATGTTTGGTATCAAGCACGGATTTTGTGGCCAATTTTGACCAATCAGTTCCAGGTTTTTGTTGGTGACTAGGTAGATGGTCTGCCAGATGCTCAGGGTTGTTTCATGAAATCTTCGGGGACTTGTGACCATGGTAGTTGGCATTCACAAATTGGGATTGTCACACGCTAACAATGATTTCAACAGGAGTCAACCAAGAATAATTGGGGCTGTACGAGTAACATCTTGGGTCCCTCTTCTAGGCGGGAAAGAAACAAACACAAACGGATCTACCCATGCATGAACCTCAAAATGGCAATTTCCAGTAGAAGTGTCCTCTTCCATTTTTCTTAGGGTAATCGAGGTCTTAGGTCTTAGGTGGGGTGTACAACCAATAAATCAAACAAGAAGAACAGGGACAGCTCCAATCATAATTCAGTGGAGGGCAAAAGTTGAGTCGGCTCAAATGCAAAATGAAATCGATCTTGGCAGTGCCATCATGCATTGTCGTCTACATTTCACATATTTCTGAGTCCATCATATTATTCATCATCATCATCATCATCCTCGTCCTCGTCCTCGTCATCGTCATCGTCATCGTCATCATCATTGTCATCATCAATAATGATCAAATACATATAACATATAATGATTTTAATAAGAGTCATCATCATCATTATCATCATCATCATCATCACCATCATCATCATATTATTCTTCATGTTCATCTTCATCATCACCAATAATGATAGAAATATATATATATATAATAAAATATAAAATGATAATAGTAGCAATAATACTACTAAACAAATAATCATCATCATCAAATCGAAATCTCGGGGATGCCGTTGAACAACCCCACCCCCACAGCTCTGGCCAGATGTCCCATTCCTCAAGTCCGGAAGGGCGAATCTGGATGTATTGCAATGTTTCACCAACATGAATGAGACCATCTTTGGGGATAGTTTGTTTTTTGATTCATTGATCATCATTGATCCATATGTATATATATACCCAGTATATCCCCAGTGAATTAAATCAACATTCTGTGGATTCTTATGATGATGTTCCTATGATTGATGGTTAAAAAATCACGCCTATCATCCCCCGAAAAACCATGACCCAATGACCGCAATGACCGCTGTGCCCAGAGACTTCTCGACCTCTTCGCCTTTCAAATTCTTCTTCTTACGCATCTCTGCAAGCTTCAGGTTGCCTTGCCTCGGCTGGGATGTTCCGATATGTTCCGGATAAAGTGTGACTGATTTTCCACGGCAGGGTATACAAAAACACACCGAGGAGTAAGTTCCAGCCCCCAGATTTCTGGGGGATATAACATGATATCACCAACAAAAAACCATGGGAATAGAACTGATATAACATGATATAACTAAGAGTATCGGGGGTTCCAACGGGATGATGATGAGTGGCCAAGCAGCCTAGTGGCCGCAAGTCGCTAGGCTTCCAACACGTGTGGCTCCTTCGATATAGATCCATGTAAAGGTCATAAACCATTGTGGGCAAAAAGTGTGGATGTCACAGACGCAAAGAGCGAGATGAGCCAACAGCGGAAATCGAACCATGTTTTGATGGATAGTCCATGTTGCAAGTTGCTTCAACACCCCAAAAAGGATCAAAAAAGGGACGTTGCTAGTGATATTCTATATAACCCAGCATTCATCCCATAATCCAGTGGAGATATTCCATTCATCTGGGTAATTTATATACTGTATATATATATTACATGAGTGTGCAAAATGTAGCGCCAAGTTTCGTCTTCTCCTGTATGAGCCTCTTGATCCTCAGGAGACCAGGGAGGAATTTCTTGGTCAAGGGACGGTGTCCGAAAGTACGATCGCCCCATAAATTGGGCTCAGGACTGAGCCGCAGATCGTCCAAGTTGGTCTCTGAAGTCAAGGGTCTTGAGGTCCGATTTGGCAGTGGGTCAAAACCTTGTACCCCTGGTGAACATCAAAATAGCTGGTAAATGGATGTTCATCCCATAAAAAATGGTATTTATAGGTATTGATCCATACCCATTTCAAGAACCCCCATGTTTGACCCAGCCAAACAGACGCTACTCTTAGAAGTGTCCACTTCAGCCATGATCTCATGAGCTGAACAGAAGTTGTGGGGCAGTTCCATAAGGTGATGCTAAGGCCCTCCAGAACAAGAAAACATTAGGTTGGAACTAGTCACTTAGTCACTTGGGGGCTTTAAATGGGGCTGCTGTGGCCAATATTCTGGAGGTCGCTTTTTTTCGGTGATATCGATACCTCGGCTTTTTTTGTTTCTTGAAGTACTGGCTGCAGCTATGGGATTTTAACATATTTTAACATCTTCCAGCTATTGGATTTCCATAGTGGCCTTGGTGTACATCAATATACCCTCCGGTAATTTAACATAGCTATTGAAAATGGCCATAGAAATAGTGGATTTACCCATTGAAAATGGTGATTTTCCATAGTTCTGTTAGTTTACTGGAGGGTAGTACATGAATATCTCCGAGCCTTGATCGCACCAGCTGTATGGAGCCCATGTTTGCTGACCAACAGCAACACCGATTTTTGATGATGTTTGATCGAAAAAGTGTGTGGCTTATGTGGCAGTGTGTCAAAACCTTGTACCCCTGTAGTTCACATCAAAATAGCTGGGATTTATGGATGTTCATCCCCCTAAAAATGGTATTAATAGGTATTGATCCATAGCCATGTAGCTTATAATGATTGCAAAAGCATGGAAAAAAACGCTAGTGATCTCTTGGTTGTGGTAGCGGAATATCCCCAGATTCTTTCAATCACAACTGGCGTGCCCATCGGCATCAACGCCAGGTGTCTCTTCCTCAACCTTCTTTGCAAGCTCACCGTACTTCTTATCCTGGAAAGATCAGATTGGCTGATGAAATTTGCTGTGGTTCAAAGGAAAACAGGTCAAACCATTCCTTCTAGATTTCCCAAGGGGTGGATTGAACAATGGGAAAATAAAGAATCGCAATCAGCTCAGGTGATTTTCCGAAATTCTGGTGGCAAAATTGCCACTGCTCAGATTACCGTTCCAAAAAAAGCAGTGGACCATGGCCAGTACTTGGTCCATTGACAGGTTTGGGAGCAGAAAAAATCACCAGCTCCAAGGCTGGGCCATGCCCCAGATATGAAATACCCCAACCAGGGAGCCCAGCAGCTGGACCATGCTTTTGGCTGCCCTCCGAGGTGCACTTTGGCACAGAAACTGCCTTGACTCAATGGCTGTGTCTGAAAAGCGGTACCCCAAAAATTGATGCTTGAAATGGGCTGATCATCCTTTTTTTCCTCAGGAAAATGACACTGGGGATCTTCCCCACTTTCAAACACATCCATTTCTGATCCTGGTTTTACATAGAATTATAGTCTATTTGGCCCACTATCCTAAGCAGCGCCGCGAGTTTCACTATGTTTCACTCAAATCTGAAAGTGTCGCCAAGGGATTTGCTTTGTAGACTGAGGCCAACAACTCTCCATGGGGCAAAACTGCTTGAATACTGCCGAGATTAGCATCCAACTTCTCAGCAATTTCTCTGTGAGTATCCAGAGCCAAGGCAGAACCACTTGCCTCAAAACGTAGCACCTCATGGCCGGCCAAACTCGAGCATGTCAGCAGAAATACGTCGTCTTGACAAACCAAATCCAGTTGCAGCACACGGACAGGCTCATTGACACGAGGCGTGTAGTCGTGGCAAATGTAGCGACGGCTGGCTGGGGTAAAACTCAACAGTTCACTCCATGATGTTAGAGATGGAATCTTGCATTGTTTTTCACCATTGCCTCCGCAAGCCACAGCAGTGCCATCACTTCGCAGAAAAACTGAATGAAAAGCACCTGCGGAAACGTGGGTATACGATATGCCAGCTTTCAAAGGTGGAATCTTGCACTGGTTGTCTCGATTGTGTCCACAAGCCACAGTGGTACCATCATTTCGGAGAAGCACTGTATGACTGCAGCCTGCAGAAACCTGGGTGTATGACATGCCAGCAGTCAAAGGTGGAATCATGCATTGTAAATAATTATTGCATCCGAAAGCCACAGCAGCACCATCACTTCGCAGAAGCACTGTATGCAGGTAGCGTGTGGAAACCTGGGTGTATGACATGTCACCAATCAAAGGTGGAATGTTGCATTGTTGATGTGCATTTTGTCCGCAAGCCACAGCAGTGCCATCACTTCGGAGAAGCACTGTATGCAAGTCGCCTGCAGAAACATGGGTATACGATATGCCTTCATCCAAGGGTGGAATGTTGCACTGGCCATATTCATTGTCTCCGCAAGCCACAGCAGTGCCATCGCTTCGGAGAAGGGCTGTATGCTCGCAGCCTGCAGAAACCTGTGTGTATGACACACCCGCATCCAAAGGTGGAATGTCACACTTTCCATTTGCATTGCGTCCACAAGCCACAGCAGCACCATCACTTCGCAGAAGCACTGTATGCAAGTAGCCTGCAGAAACCTGGGTGTATGACATGCCGGCAGTCAAAGGTGGAATGTCACACTGCCCATATCCATTGTCTCCGCAAGCCATAGCCGTGCCATCATTTAGCAGAAGCACTGTATGCTGGAAACCTGCAGCTTCCATGGCAAAACCATCAAGGAATTGGTGAAAAATTGGGACTCTCGTGCCAATTTGTTGCAAATCGTTCAGCTGGTCTGGCCAAATGATCATAACTCAGAACCTACTCCCAGGTATAGGGCTATCTTTGCAGTTCCAAGAAGTTGATATATGGCTACAGTATAATCTAGATGGGATCCCAAACTAAAGTTTAGCTTGTTGGGCTTATCACCGTGCTGAGAAATATACCCATAATACCCCCAACTGCACCCCCAGCAGGATGTCCGTCTGGATTCGTCTGAACATACCAAAATCCCATACTCTATGTCATGTCCCATTAACATATCTATTTTGGGGTGTCCCGTATCTTTGTACAAACCCATGAACTAATTATTCTGGACAAGTCTGAAAATATTCCAGAGACCTGAAATCAGGTAATTCTGGGTGGCACCCTCTATGTATTAATCATCATTGACCCATGGTGAGGAGATGTACATGGCTACTCTTGGATGCCCTGGCAGGCTGAGATTGGCCACTGATTTGCCCCAGCACCAAGTAGTCCTCGGCTTCATATTCCTTCTCCAACGCTGTCAGGGCATCCTTCTCCTGGGAGACGAAAGCAAATAGCGCAGCGATGCTGGTCCGTTGACATGGCATCAATGATACCATGTGTACATACAATGTATATACTGTATAAATATATACTGTGTATGTGTATATATATATATGTATGTATGTATGTATATGTATGTATGTATATATATACATTTGTGTGTATATATATATGTATGTATATACATATGTACATATGTATATATGTGTGTGTATGGCTATATACATTTGTGTATATATATATATGTCTATATATATATACATATATATATACATATTGTGTACATGTGTACATATGGCTATGTATATATATACTGTATATATATATAATGTGTATATATATAATGTGTATATATAAGTATATATATATATACACAATGTACATAGGTATGTATACATATACTACAGTATGAATATATAATATATGAATATACTACACTTGAACCAACATGTACCTGGAACCCCAATAACATCCATATTTGGGGTTTGACCCCTTTTTTTGAGGGTCGAAACTCAAAACCTGTTACCCTGTAGTTCACTGTGGATGCGCATGTCAGCATCAAGCAGGATTCATTCCAGTTTACTAAAGCAACTCAACAGGATCGTATGACGTATGACATGTATGACACTGTCAAGCTTCTTCTCACCTAAATCCTAAATTTCTGAGACCCAAATCCTCCTCGTTTTTTACTGTGGAGATGGGATTGCCAAGCTTTACCAATCACCAAAAATTGGTAACTATTTTGGAGAAAAAAAATTGAAACCATTAATCAGATTGTTATGCCGTTCGCAAATAATTTACACATGGGGGCACTGACCATTGGTTGAAAGTAGCTCATGACCCAGTGAATAACTGGAGTTCATCCCATGTATAGCCTGGAAACAAACCACAACTGTACCACCATCTACGCTATATCCCTATGCTACACACCTGCGGTTGTAGGTTGGGGTATAAATTGTGTGGTTTAATCATATGGGCTCAAAGTTATAAACCCCTGAATTATCGAGGGTTTATTCTCAATAGAATCATGCTTGACCATCGCTTTCCCATTTTCGTTGAGTTGGTTATGTCATGTCCCTTTCAAATCCTATTTTGGCATATGATTCTTGTAGCTTAACCACACATGGACATGACAGTCGGGTACCCCAAACTCCCGTATGTTAAAATCCTGCTGGATTTCCCTATTTAAATGGCCATTTCAATTGGGAGTAGTTGTTTTCAGTACACACCATTTTTAGACATACCCAAATATCACAATTGTGGTGTTGTATATTCTATGATATTCCACGAAAAATCGCATTTTTGATGTCCCCTCTCTGGTGATACTGTGGAAGAAATCCTGCACCAGTTAGTAGATGGAAGGAATCCCGCGGTCCCATTGGTTACCGGTGCAGGATTTCGGAACCATCCACAGTATGAATGGTGAATTGAAGGGCTTTTTTCATGGTTAATATTGGTTAATAATGGTGAATTGAAAGTATTATATTAATGGTTAATGCTTAATATGGGTCTTTAATGGTGATTGACTAATTAATATTCACATATATTAACCATTAATATCATACTAAGAGCCATTGATTTTAATCTATATAGTACTAAGACTCATATTAATAATAACCCTTATGAACCATATTAAGAAGAACAGCTTGTGGTGGTAACCATTTATACATTACCCTCTGGTAAACGTTTACATAACTATGGAAAATCACCATGTTTCATGGGAAAATCTACTATTTCAATGGCCATTTTCAATAGCTATGTTAGTCATTACCAGAGGGTATAACTCTGGTTTCCCACCAAATGTTGGGATATAACCTCTAGAACTATGGTTATATATATCCTAACTACTATGTAGAATTATTAATTACTGGTGATATCCTAACTGTAGAAGCACAGTACCATGGCGGTCCCATTTCGGCCCGGCCCAGGGCCCGGTGCCTTCTTCCAAGCCGCCTGCGCCTGGGATGAGTTCAGAAGGGATTCCGGTGATATCCCAGAAGAATCATCCGCAACGTACCGTGTTTTAAACAAGGCTTGGTAATTTGATCAGTAAGACACGTATGTATGTGTATATATATATATATACATATATATATATACATATATATATACATATATATATATATACATTATTTCATCATTTAATCATACGTCTTGAATCTGTGAAAATGAGAGTTTGACCAAATTTGACTTGCCAAAACAACAGATGTCAACACAAGAATGAGGATTCGACCAGTAAGAATGGGGAAGTCAAAGCAACAAAGATGGAGATAATGCCACCAAGAAATTTGCGGCTATCAATCACTAGCAGTCACGACACAAACCGAAACACGGTTGAAATCTCCAGCAGAAAAGGATGTGTCCCAAAAGGGGAACTTCGAAACCATTGGTATCATTGGTTTCCCCTGCGATCAACTCTTGGAAGGTTTGGAAGGTGATTTCAATCCTTTCCAAAACAGGGGAATTTACACGGACTGCAGTTTCAAAGCCGAGAAATCGCCTGATCCAGGGGCCTTTTTTTTAGCCGGTGACAGGTAGTTTCTACACACCCTACGGCTAAATCGTCATATTGGCCCCATGTGGGTTTGTCTGAAAATAGGGTATATTCCCAATGAAATAGCCATTTAATAGGGATAATGATCAGCAAAACCATTGGGTACAATGGGGTACACTATTTTCAGACACACCCATGTTACTTCAGTAGAAGACGCTACATGACCCACGGTTTTTGTCCCCAGATATCTTGGGCTACCTCCAGCAACACCTCCTCCAAGCATCCGGGAGATTTACTGCTCGATTTACACCGCAGTGTTGCTACACGGCTACCCTTTGGTAAACGTTTACAGTTTGCGACGTAGAAAATTGCCATAGAAATAGTTGATTTATAGTTGATTTACCCATTAAAAATAATGATTTTCCATAGTCATGCTGGTTTGTCAGAGGCTAGGTCTGGATCATTTTTTTGGAACCCCAAACTCTGATGTTTTCACCATCCGTGCCTGCCTTGTCAGCTTGGTGGTCAACCAGTCAATCTATGACTGGGGGTTGATATACTGTAACTGAAATCATTCACCAGAGTATATATGTGCATGTACATATGTATATGTGTACAAGAGTGTACAAATATTTTTTTTTGTAGCCGCTAGCTATATCCCGTTTTGGTGGTTCATTCGCACTTTTTTTCCACGGTTAAACCCCAATGAACACCCTGTGTGTCAGGTGCCAACCAGTTGTGAGTACTCAATATATCCTACTATATCTCACATAATGCCATGTTATCTCAACTGGTATCTCCATCCGTTTTGATTGGTACAGTAACTGCTATTTAAATTCCCCCCCACATACCTCAATCAAATTATATCCCAAATATTCCAAATCATATCCCGATATTTATCCCCCTGTATTGTCCATTATAGTCCACTCAAATGACTCATACCCCGAGCCTCTTTGCCCGATTCCATCTTTTTCTGCGCATCTTCCTTGATCTCTTCCAGCCTCGTTCTGCTCAAAAACTACCAGCGTGGAAAATAAAAAAATGTTCAAAGGAAGATGTCAGTGGGGACAATTAAACAATACGTCCAATTCTGATCTTCAAGATCTTACATCATCAGCAGCCTCTTTTCAGCCAAGGGTAAATCGAGGTAGCCACCACAGCCAAATGATTGTTCTACTATCGAAGTCCCGAAAAATGTCCACAACAGGAAATCAGTTTAATTGTAATCACTACTGTTACTATTTATATTAACCATACTATTATTACTATTACAACTGTCATTTTATACATATTATAAGTAAGAGGGTTCATGATTGGTGTTTTGATTGAAATGCCTGAGCCGGGATGATGAATTTGATGCTGAGGCAACCTGAACCCAAGCGAATTGATCACTTTAATAGGCCTACGAGTTTCCTATTTTCTTGTTTCTATCAAAATCACCATGGTCCATGGTACTATTCTTGGCCTCGGCCACTTGGCTCAGCTCCTCTCGGGAAAAAATGAGTCCAAGAGGCTTTTTGGCACCCATCTCCAACTCATCCTGGAGCGAAAGAAGATCGTATCCCACCTTGGGACCTTACGAGAAGCTACCAAGATATGTTTTCCTGGCAAGCAAACCAAAATGTGGAAAATTCATGTCTCTCTATTGATATTTATATATCATATATATATATATACACATGAATTACATATACATAGATTATATGCATCAATTACATACATATTTACATATTTACATATTTACACATATACATATTGACATATATACATATATACATATATACATATATACATATATACATATATACATATATATACATGTATACATGTATACATATATACATATATACATATATACATACATACATACATACATATGTTCGTATATGTACATGTATATTCATGTATACATATATACATAAATACATATATGCATATATACATATATACATATGTACATATATGTACCTATATAAATATATATCTACATAAATATACATACTGTATATATATACATATATCTATATACATATATATTCATATATACAAATATAGAAATATAAAACATGATTAAACATATATATACACATATTTACATAATTATACATATGTATGCACACATATTTATGTACATATATTAACATTTATATATACATATATATATTTACATTTATATTTACATATATATTTACATATATACATTTCTATATACATATATATATATAATATACACGTATATACATATATACATTTTTTAAATATATATACGTATTTTTACATTTATATATATATACAAATTTATATATATATATACATATATACATATTTATTTACATATTTTCATATATATATACATATTTATGCACCTATATTTAAAATGTTCTTAACACAATGGTAATCCTGAGACGATAATAACATTATGCGTCACACTTGACATTTTTTGCCATTACTAAAAGTGCAAGCGTCCTTATTAATTTATATATTAATAATGCTATGGTACCTATCTCCCGACGACCTCCCGAGATTCATTGCTTGAACAAGCAATTAGCAAATGTGTGTTTCGAACTTAACGTTGTTTTGAGTAAAACATTAATAAACACAAGAATGCATAACAACAATAAACTCAAATGAATCTCCTTCTTGTTTTCCCTTCAATGAAAACAATGATACACCCAAAAGTGCCCAGGCAATAAAAAATTGTCTCTGTGGTTGTTATGTGTGTTTTTGTTTAGTTTGAATCAAAATTACAGAGAAAACTGTTTCCTCTTTCAACAAGAAGAAAACTTAAAGACACAACAAAAAACGAAAAAAAATCCAGTTCCAAAAGATCTCTTACTAAACTGCATTTTGAAAATGCAATTTTTTGAGCTCACAAAGGGTACCCTCCATGGAGTGCCAAACAAAGCAATAATAAACCCGAAAGTAGCCAGGCAATAATAAACCTCTTGCCAGCCTACGCGTCTTTTTGGTGGGTTTAGATTGAAGAGAAAATGTTTGGGGAGGTCCGCAGCATGTAGCGATTAACTAATTACGTACTAAACAGATAGTCATTAGGCATTGGCAAAAAAATGCTTTTTTGGGGCAAACCAAACCTTTAGCGTAAATCAACCGAGGTGCAAACCTCCATAGCAAGGCGATATATCATGTGTACGTCATGCTAAAACCAATAAGGGGAAATATAACGTGAACACAAACCAAACATAAAACACGTGAAATGACATCACAAAAAATCAAAACCACATGTGCAAACTCAAACGACTGAAGGTGGCCAGCTCAAGTTCTTTCTTTTTCCACGTGGGGCAAAACGATTCGATGTCAAGTTGATGTTGCCCAAATGGCAAACCTGTTCTCCAAATGAAGTCTTTCAAATTGTACTGTCACCAAATGTCAATCCCAGTCTCCAAATGAGACGTCTCAAATGAATTGTCACCACATCTCAGAAATAAATGTGGAAGCAGCTCATCCCGTAAAGGAGTCCAAGGGCGGTGTGCCCGGTGCGGGTCGATCAAAACTTGGGAATGTCTGCCTGGCCGTAGGTGGCGGAAGCAGATTCAAAAAGTCTGCCAGGTTCTGCAAATGGAATGTTGTATCCTGGAAGGATTGTACCAAGAGTTTGTGGCCATGAAGCAAACTGGTGGCATCGTTTGGTCAGCAAATCGTGCCAACGCACGCAAGTGTTCCAGAGAAGCTGGAACTCGGGTTTTGAGAGACTGTTGGAAAGGATGGTTCTGCCACACAGCTAGCGACTTTGGTGCGCGATCTTGCGCTGGAGTTGGTGCAAGATACACCTCATTCAATTGTTCAGGTAAGTAGCCACGCTGTCTGCTGTGGCAATCTTCCGCACCGAGGCAAGCCCTATACACTTCGATGATGCTGTGAAATCCTTGAGGAGCTCCCTGAATGGAAAAAATTGCTGCAAAGGTTTCAACCAGAAACATAAGCTGTGGTCCAGTGATCACTTCGGAATGTATGGCCAATAGTAGCAAACGAATGAAAAGAACCCGCGGGTGTAGCATGGCATTGATCATGATGGAGTTCAGCAACGATGTGATGGATTCGATGATGGTGACCTGGCACACACGTATGTCAGTTGGTCCAAAGATTTATAAGGAATTACATAACTCCATTGATTTAGTTAAACAATGACACAGATGGTCAGGACCCAGATGGTCGTGTGAACCTCATGGTTCTTGTAAAAGGGGTAGGGAGGGCGGGTGAAAATGGTGGAGTAAACCACCTGCGGCCACAAGCTGCACTACGTGCCCATGTGCACCGCTGCCCTTCCCATCCCTTAATACCAAAATGGCCACACATTAACA
>Ga0126342_10002036_pt1 | contig 30539 bp, 22 predicted proteins | sample Cyp1metagenome_FD_92528 | JGI IMG/M metagenome (GOLD analysis project Ga0126342, IMG submission 92528) | Coral microbial communities from Lord Howe Island, Old Settlement Bay, Australia - Cyphastrea 1 metagenome | ecosystem: Host-associated > Invertebrates > Cnidaria > Coral ...
AAACACAGTGAATCGCGACTTTCCTACCTTTTCGCGCATCTGTATCTTCTTTCTTCTGACTCTTTCTCTTCTACTCTTCTCTCTTCTAATCTTTCTCTTCTCTCTGCCTCTGCCCTGCTCTGCGTTTCATCTGTCCATATTGTCGGAAGTTTGACTTCTAAACTTCCTTCGATAAAGTAGTTATAAAACATAGATTATAGATAATTATAGTATACAACCTGTATATTGAACCTTTATAGTTTAACATCCAATTCAATAGTATGAAGCAACTGGAACTGCCCTGCGGCTACCAAGGCTTTGCCCACTGATTTCCTGAAGGTCCAAATCCCGCACATCCAACAGCGACCTCGGAGAAGAACGCTTGAAGGATTGAACGAGAGAGAACGTGAGGATTTAACCACGATGATTTCAAGACGGAAATTGGATTTCACTAGATACATATACAATATTATACAATCATATGTATATGATCCCGTCTTCCGCCCGCGAGGCCCCCCCCCCCGAATGGGATGGGTCTCCAGGGTAGCACCCCCCCCCCACCCCCCCTACCCACCCACAGGGGGGGCGGGGAACATAGCTCCTGTATATCCATACCCATTCCTACTACTAACTACTACTAACTACTACTAACTACTACTAACTACTACTAACTACTACTAACTACTACTAACTACTACTAACTACTACTAACTACTACCTGGGAGGCAGCATAAATGCGGAGGTTGAATCGCCATGATGAGGACTTTTCATCCATACTGATTGAATCCCCAATCCGGTCAGTTGACCGAAACCAATTCTGGTTTGTTACACGGCTGGTTTTCTTGGATAATCCCATAATGGACGGTGACAATCTCCAATATTCCAAAAAAATAAAGGATAGGGAAACACCCGAACTAATCATCCGCCGGGGTTTGATGATTGCCATTGCTCGTCAGGGGCCAACAAGCGCTTGTGGGTAGTTCATAAAGTTTGATGGTTGATAAACTCTTATCTTTTTTTCTTGCTCTTGTATAGATTAATGGTTGATAACCATCTGCAAGTACTTGGAAGTACAGTTCCACAGTTATAAGTGGATAGAAAAAGCCATAGTTGTAGAGGTTCTATCCCAACTTATGTTTTTTTTTTTCGCGACCCATTTGCAACCTCAACTGCGGCCACAACTTGAAAGAAAATCATCCCACTTCCTAAAAATGAGTTAAAAAAAACACATATTCATATGGAAGATCCCCACTTATATATATATATACAGTGCCAATCTTAGATACCCTGCAAAAAAAAAAAACTGGTTAGTAGATAATCCCATTGATACCAAAAATTAAAGTATCCATCTAAGATTGACCTAGTTAAACTTAAATAATCATGGATTTCATAGATGGTTAAATCCCCATATTGTTCAGCCAGATCAGCTTTTTTTGTCACCATTTTCAGCACTACCCACTATATATGCCTTATATATGGCTTACCCTCTGGTAATTTAACATAGCTATTGAAAATGGCCATAGAAATAGTGGAATTTCCCATGAAAAAAGGTGGATCTTTCCATCATAGTTATGTAAACGTTTACCAGAGAGTATATTATGTGGGATATAACGATGTGGATAATTATAGTCACTATACCATATTACACCACTATACACCACTATACACCACTATACCATATTAATCACTACCCTTATATATGGCTTATACACCACTCAATTTTAGTCACCGGAAAAAAAAATCCGCTGAGCGCCCCCGGCTCCAAGAGCACCTTCACAGCCCCGGCCTCCGCGAAGGTGGCCTGGCCGATTTTCCACGGCAACTCATGGGAAAGTCACAGGGCGTTTTTCGTGTTTTTAAGTCAGAAATCCTCTGACTAAGTATGTAAAATATCAAATAATCATTCATAATATATCTAAATTGGGATGTAATTATATATATATATCTGGTTGGTGGTTTTTCGCCACCCCTCTGAAAAATGATGGAGTGAAAGTCAGTTGGGATGATGACATTCCCAATATATGGAAAAATAATCCAAATGTTCCAAACCGTCACCCAGTATATGTCTATAACTCGAGGTCTATGTTCATCAGAATTGGGATCTAACTCTATCTAGATGTTGGGATAACATGCACCCAGGTGCAACATGTCATAGCGCAACTTATGGCTAGGAAGAACAGCCACGCTTGGAATGTTCGTGGGAATATTGAAGCATTAAGAGTTGTTGATATTTATATGCGATGTGTATAGATATAATATATAATGTATTATATATATATACGTATAGTCAGTGAAAATTATAGCCACCAACTTGGATTAAAGCTAGTTCGAGGGCCATAGAAAAGGGAAAACTGATCCCAGTAGATTCCAGATTTTTATGGGGCACTTGTCATGATTGACCAATGGTAAATAAAGAATATTCTTCAGCAAATCACTTCAGGAATTAGCAACGAAAAATATTGGGTTTTGGGCCTTCCCATAAATGGGGGTACCCCAATAGCTGGATGGTTTACAATGGAAAATACTATTAAAATGGATGATTTGGGGGTACCCCCATTTACGGAAACCTCCATTTAACATGATTCAAGCAGAAACCAGAATTTAACCGAAGGGGATTCAGGCAGCAAAACAAATAAATGAGAACAGCACCACTATAGACATGGTTATGAAGCCAACGAAAACGGCGATTGCCACAGAGTACCAACACAAATGGGGCTGTAACCCACCCAAAGCAACCTAGCAACATAGCAACACATTGGCATTAAAGCGTGTTGCTCCCACTGGAAGCTGGCATCTTTAAGCATGTTAAAGAACCCAACTTAGATTTCGGAGGTGTATCTACCTGGTGCAGTCGTATAAGTATATATATATATACTATATATTGAGATAAATTATAAGCTGAAATAAGGCGGTTTGGAGATAGTTACCCTTACTCACCATCATGCCAGTGACGTCGCAGTAAGGCCATTGTGATTTTATATATATATATATATATATATGATATATGTATGTATATACTCATATATATATATATGTATATATATATATATGTATGTATGTATATGTATATATGTGTATATATATATGTATACTTGTATATATATATATGTATATATTTAGTGTATATATATATATATATACATGCATGCATGCGTGCGTGCATGCATGCATGCATGCATGTATGTATGTATATAGATGTATATATATATATATATATGTATATAAGTATATATATTTGTAAATACATAAACATATATGAATATATATACATATGTATGTATATATATATATGTATGTATATATATATATATATGTATATGTAAATATATATATATATGTGTGTATATATGTATATATATGTACATATATATATATATATATATGTATACGTATGTATATGTATATATAGATATGAATATATATATATATACATATATATATGTATATATAAGTTGTTGAAATAAACACCATTTGGAATTGGCACACTGTCCGGATTCTCGCCCATGCCTTGGCATCATTGGTGACCTTGTCGCTGTGCATCACCAACTCCTTAGTTTGACTTCGGCATCGTGAGGAAAGGCATTGAAGCTAGACAGAACATGCAAATAATCTGGGCAGAATTATATATACTGTGTATATATATATAGATATATAGCACCCCAAAAATAGATAGAACAGTTGGAAACCTGGAAATTAATGGGGAACACATTGTCTTTAACATCTTGGAAACACGGTTCGTCATCCTTTTTGGGGCAACTACAATAAAAGACACCAAGAAACCCTTGCTTTTTTTAACCCTTGGAGTAGACCATCATCAAGCCAAGACACCGGAATTCCCGGGTCCAACCAACCCATCCAGACAGCCATAAACCCATCACCTTGGGACCCTGGGACATCCCTGATCTTCAGAGACTTGTTATCTGATTCTATCACCAGTATCAGCAAAAATCATGATGGTAATCATCCGAACAAATGTTGGGATTGTGTCCTGAATCAATCGTTAACAAAAAACAGGGTCACAGCTGGATTTAGTTCTCGGACTCGAGGTTCAAATCATTCCGACCCAAAATGCTTTTGATTTCCATTATGACAAGCCTCTATATAGTTTCTATGTGTATATAATATATATATATAATAACATTCAATGCGCAAACCTGTTTTTTGCGTATGAACTTTGAGTTACCCAGTCATGTGTACATTCAATTGATCTACATGGATAGCCTCCAGAAATCTCAGCAGATCGTCCCAAGTATCACTGGTGGCGAACAGAACTCGCCACGGATCCCAAGGAGCTGACTGAAAACCCTGGTAAACCATAGGAAAATGGAGGTTTTAATGGGAAAACCATAGGAAAACCATAGGAAAATGATGGAAAATGGAGGTTTACCCTCTGGTAAACATACATAAAATAACTATGGAACATCACCATTTTTCATGGGTAAATCAACTATTTCAATGGCCATTTTCAATAGCTATGTTAGTTTACCGGAGGGTATTAAGATTTATTAAGTGGGATAAGCGGTTCATCCACTTCTCACTAGGGTGAACTAACTTACGCTATGTTATATGTAGGGCCTAGGATCCACTTACATGGGGGTTTCCTGAAATGGGGGTCCCCCCAAATCATCCATTTATAGATGGATTTTCCCTCATAAACCATCCATTTGGGGGTACCCCCATTTATGGAAACCTCCAAATGTTGTTCAAATACACAACCATTTGGGGATGATTTACCTTATTATCCATGATTCCAGTGAGGGAGAGGTCGTCATAATTTACCAAGATGAATATATTGCGGCTCAATTGACTAAATTCCTGATATGTCCTGATAAATGTTCCAATATCTATGTTAGTCACCAAATATGTATATGTTATCTATGGTTTATCAACTTTTTTTGTCCCATTATTTACAGTGTTTCATAGTTGCCATATTTACAATCGTTATAATGTCAACCTTGGATTAATAAACCCCTAGGCTGTTTAATTGGGAGGGTACCATTTAAAAGTACTAGATGAAATGACTATTGGAGGAGTACCCCCCTCATTGATAAACCATGGTTTAGCAAAATCCGGTTGACATTAATTTACCCACATCTATAGATCTATTTATAGAATGGTGACATTACCTACATTTACCTACATTAAACCATGCTATAACCTACCTAGATCTACTTACGATCCGTGTGAGCCATCAGTTCCCTTGCCACTGGGCAGCCCGACTCCTTCGATCCTGATGGAAAAAATGGCGCACGATAAGAGGCGGAAAAAAATCACGGCGATAGGGGGACTTAAAGATTGGATTTATGGATTTATATATGGGTTGATATGGACTTATATATATATATGGATTTAGATATGTATTACAGTAATTATATACAGTAAGTAATGTGGAATTAATGATATGAAATATGATGGATTTGGATATGTATACATATGTGTATATATATATATATATCTATATGGTTGGTGGTTTGAACCCCTCTGAAAAATGATGGAGTTCGTCAGTTGGGATGATGATTCCATTCCCAATCTATGGAAAGTCAGTCAAAATTCCATGGTTCCAGTCACCACCAACCAGGATATTAATCATTGATTATCATTATTAACAACTATTAACCACTATTAACCACTATTAACCACTATTAACCACTATTAACCACTATTAACCAGTGTATTAACCACTATTAACCAGTGTATTAACCATTATATATATATTGTTATTCCAATTATTATCCATTATTAACCAGTATTAACCATAGATTAACCATAGATTAACCAGTGAATTAACCATATAATTATGATTGGATAGATGATTTTTAGGATGGGAACCATCCCAACACGGCAAGTTGCTGAACCCGGCGGTATGCTTTGCTTAGCTTTTTGCGATGGTTCAAGCGGCGAGTTGCTTGAGATAGCACAAGACCGGCAGAGTCTTTGCGTTGTTGTTATTATTGTTGTTGTTGTTCTTCTTGCTATTGTTCTTGTTGTTGTTGATTCATTATATTATTATTATTGTTATTATTATTATTGATATTACATGATATTACAGTATTTCACCACCGTTTTAAGGGGAGGTAGGTACCCAAAATGTAAGCTACATTTTTCAAGGGGGCCTTGAAAATGTAAGCTTACATTTTGAAGGTAATTTCAAGACCCTCCCCACAAAAACGACACCTGGGGATCATCTGCAACTCCCTTGAACTTGGGCCAAGGATACCAGCCAAAAGGCGGCTCACCGGTCCATATCAACAGGCACAGCATGATGTACCCTCTGGTAAACTAACATAGCTATGGAAAATCACCATTTTCAGTGGGTAAATCCACTATAAATGGCCATTTTCAATAGCTATGTTAAATTACCAGAGGGTAACCTGAAGCAATCCCAGGTCTTTGAATTTGCATAACCTGAATTCGATGAGCAGTTACAAGTCGCCATCATAGAATTGGCAGCCGACCATTGACTGCAACTGATGTAAGAGGGAAATGGGGTCCAAAAACATGAATCTTACACTTTGGTATGGTCCCCCCTGAAAAGTAACCTTAAAGGGGTGGTGATATTGTTATTGTTGTTATTATTATTAATATTATTATGACTATGACTATTATATATAGATATACACGATTATACACGTGCGCGGTTGGAGCAACGCTCTCAATGGAAGTGAACTCCGCATCAATATTAACCCATCAACATTTTCAGGTGAGATCCTCAGTTTTACATGTTAAACCGTGTAACTCCACATCTATCCGTTCTTGAAGGTGAAACCTCCAATTTCATTGAACGAATAGAACCACTTTCACTCATTGAAGCACCATGTTCCCTGTGGGCTAGATCATCATTGGAACCATCCACGAAGACACTCGATCAGTTGGGCACAAGACCCCCCCAGTCCACTGGGTGCCCCTTGCGTCAGTTGCGGTGCACTGCAGCGCTTGCTAAACTGCTTCAACCTGTGCAAGGTTCACATTGTTTGTAGGAGGGGGCCATTAGGACATTCATTGGGTTGTAAAGGAACACTTGCAACCACTCAAAATGGAGGCTCCTGCAAATTCTAGATGCATCATGATTCATCCTATTCTGCGAGACAACACGTTTTTTGGCATCTGGCGAAGAAAGCCAATAAAACATGCAAAAATTACTCATGAAAAAAATACATTTTAAAGGTCCAAGGGAACATCAAACCAGTCAAAGAGCAGTGCACCACTGTCGTCAAGGTTCCCCGTTCAGTTGCTTTACAACTTGTATTTCATTGTTGGGTGATAGATATATCGAACTAGTTCGGTTGGTGAAACTAAATCAAACAGAACTGGCAACCCGGCAAACCCTTTTCATTTTTTTCTCTGTGTCATGGTTCCATCCCAATTTTTACAATGAAATCCCAATTATCATGGGGATGTTTAATATGAACGGGGGATGGGAAAGAAATACATCCCAAGTGTGATAGTTAAGTCAGTTAAGTCCTCATCTATAGATTATTTTCCCATTACCCTCTGGTAGACCAACAGAATTAGGCATGGAACATTGGAACATCGCCATTTGAATAATTGGTAAATCAACTATAAATGTTACCCTCTGGTAATTTAACATAGCTATGGAAAGATCCACCATTTTTCATGGGAAAATCCACTATAGATGGCCATGTTCAATAGCTTTTTGTATGTTTACCAGAGGGTACTTTACCCAAGGGTAAAACCTCCATTTTGCCTCGATTTCCCCATGGTTTCCGGTGAAAATTCTTCACCCTGGGAATCCACCGCACCTTGGGAACATGGGCTTGGACTCCAAATCCCTTAGCGCTGATGGATCAAACAAATTGCGGGAAACTGGACAGAACTGAGCTATGGATAGAATATGGATGGTTCTATTTCACTTATATCTCACTTATTCTAAGTATATATATATATATATGTACCTCTATATATATGTACATATATATATATATGTATACATATATATATATGTATATATATATATATATCAGTTCTATCCAGTGAAACTGGATAAGATATATATATATATATAATATTGAACTATACGTGCTTTACTGGATTTTTCAATGCATGTTGGGATGGGACTTCAGCATCAGAATAATGGCTATTCCATGGGATTTAATCAAACATCTGGGTACCCTCCAGTAAATTTTAACACTTCGACCCTGCCAGTCATCGGGGTTGGAAGACTAGTGAAACCACTATAAATTTGCTCATTTTCAGGGTCCAACTGTGAATTTTACCAGACGGGAAATTGTAATAATTCACTGAAAAGGTGCGGCGCTATTTTGGGATCGTTTCCCCTACTCACAGCGAGGTCGCAGTGCGGTCCAATCCATTCAGCCGCCAAGGGTCGCATTGAAAGCCCAAATCATTCAGGGTCGATGTTGGTTTGGGGGGGTGGTAAACCAAGCATCACCTAGGCTGGGTACCCTCTGGTAATTTAACATAGCTATTGAAAATGACCATTTATATATAGTGGATTTTCCCATTGAAAATGGTGATTTTCCATAGTTATGTTAGTTTACCAGAGGGTAAATCATAATATTTCACTAACCTGAATAGTTCGGCCATTTGGGGATGATGATTCCCAGTGAGGTCGAACAGTGAGGTCGTTATAATTTACCCAGAGGGGATATAATGGGGATAAAATCAACATCAATCAACAATATGAGGATGCTACGAACAAAGTCCAAACCAAAGTCCTCAAACTACAACTACGAAACACCTAACTACTACCAAGTCTGAGCACAAGATCGCTACACTAGCTATACATAGGATGCAGGGTTTACCTAAAATGAAATCCCGAACTCCCAGTTTCATCGGTCAATCTTCGATCAACCAGTAGTCTCAGTAGTGGAACCGACGACAACTCATTGGTGGTGCAATTTCACCATCTTGAAAAATGATGGAGTTCGTCAATGGGTTTCGGATGACATCCCATAATATGGCAGTGTGTCAAAACCTTGTACCCCTGGTGAACATCAAAATAGCTGGTAAATGGATGTTCATCCCACTAAAAATGGTATTGTATTGATCCATAGCCATATGGAAATTTCCATTCATGTTTGAAACCACCAACCAGATAAGAACCAATCAACGGACATTTCTGACCACTGCTTTCCCTCAAAGCTCGGCGAAAACTGGCGTGCAGGCGCCCCTGGAGTCTCTGGCATTGGCCGTGGATAGCTGTCGCAGCGATGCACCGGTTCCTCCTGTCGGCAAAAAGGCGTAAAATACCCTCTGGTAATTTAACGTAGCTATTGAAAATTGCCATTTATAGTGGATTTTCCCATTAAAAATGGTGATTTTCAATAGCTATGTAACAAATTACCAGAGGGTAACACATGTAAAACAAAAAGGAAGGGGATGTAGTACACCATTCCTATAGTTATCATATGGTTATGGGTCAAAACCCTGGGTCAAAACCCTGGTACCCGGATGGTATACAAATATAGCTGGTAAATGGATAGCTATTCCCCGAAATATAGTAATGATAGGTTTTGACCCATCCCCATATGTTATTATAAAACACCATTTTGTGTATGCTTAATTACACAGCATTCACCATGATCATTCACATACTATGTATATAATCTCATTCAATAGACCAGACTATCAGTGACTATCAACTTCAGCCACAAATGGGATAGCCCAGCTAAGTTGATGCACAAAAGGCCGAAAGCGATATTGCCAAAGGCCCTTCAATAACTTACCATGACTTGATGGGTGGTATCAACTATCAAAGTATGGCTTGTTTATTATTGCTTCACCAACATCAATATCATCAATAGGATGATCATCAATAAATATATATATATATAGGATATTCCATATATATATATATATATGATGATGAACATCAATAGGATATTCCATAGATATAATTGGATTTATATATATATAACATTTGATAGGCCATCGAACTAGGAGTACTTTGATGGGCCCTTAGGACGAGTTAAGTGGTGTCCGTACCTGGCGGAAATCAATGGTTTAGTTCTTAATGAACTGGGAAGATAACCCAGTTACTAACTACTAATAGTTAACTAATCCCATTTGGAAAGTGGGTCGAAGTTCGTCTTTGTCGGGTTTTTCACAGTTATAACCCTACGATCAACCGGATAAGCCCACATGTTGCTAAGCTAAGTGGGATGATCCTCCAAGTAAGGCTTCATTAAATAACCACCATCAGCCACTGGTAAGGGCTTATATCAACCATCTGTGGTGAGGGTTTGCAACCACTTGAACTGTGATGTGGTTAACATATGTTAACATGTTTCGGCCAAAAAACCCAGACTCCGGAAAGACCTACAGTATAAAAACATGTTTTTGACCCTTCGAATCCGTAAGTTTCAACAGTTTCCTTCTGACAGCCAGCAGGATGACAACAATGGAATCCGTGGACTCCCCACGTTGGTCGAAAATTCCCAGCTTTCCGGCTTTGATCCCAGAACATCCCACCTGATCATCGGCCACAGGGCAGTGCGGTGCAGTCGGAATGCTCCTGGCAGCTTTGATTTTCGGTGGGTAACATCAGCCTATTAAAGGTTGTAGGAAACACGTGTGTTTGGCATGTGTATGTATACTGTGTATATCTATATATATTTATATATAATATATATATTTACTGCAACAGAGGTAGAGATACATGCTAAAGTCAACCTGCAGTTAGTATGCACACACATCTCTATATATATATATATTATATATATAGTTGGTTTATATATTACAGTTAGTTCGTAATGCTTCGTAGATATCTCATATCTCCGTAAAAGGCAACCGGGCGGTGGCTGAGCATCGGGGGCCGTGGCCTTTGGGACTTTCCTGCAGCTGCTGAGCTGTTGAGCTTTTCTTGTATCATAAAAGTCATAGTGAAATTGGAGTTATGCATGTTTTTTTTCACCAACTTAGCTAGGAAAATGATGGAAAATTAGCTAATAGTTCAAACCTGAAAAGTGTGGCGATTTTGGGATAGTTACCCCTACTATTCCCATCATTCCAGTGAGGTCACAGTGAGGTCACACTTGAGAGCTCTCCCTGGACCAAGCTGTGCTGAGCTGCTCCTGTTCCGGGTGATATTGCCATGATATCCCCATGATAATACATATTTAGAATATCCCACTATGTTGGTGTCTACATATCTCATTGTATCTATGCATGTTATTCTACACATAAGATTCCATATTACCATTATATACCATTATATGATCTTCCAAAGATATAACCACTATATAACCATTATTAAATAGTGGTTAATCACTATATAATTCCCATGATCATAGCTATGATCTTCCCCTCTATGAATCAACCAGACAAGGTGATCAGGACGTCCTCACGTGCAAACGCAGCACAGCCACGAGCAGTGGATGAACGGCAGCCACCTGACCAGGCGCCACAACAGCGATGGATTTATGAATGGATTTATAACCATCTGGTAATGACTAACATATAGCTATGGAAAATCACCATTTATAGTGGATTTCATGAGTTCATGATTATGATCTGGATCAATTACCCTCTGGTAAACAAACATAGCTATTGAAAATGGTGATAGAAATAGTGGATTTACCCATTGAAAATGGTGATGTTCGTTATGTAAACGTTTACCAGAGGGGTACCCATTTGGGAATGGTAAACATACCACCTATAAAAATGGTGATGGCTGGGGGATGGTTGATGGCATTGCTTTTACCACATTTTAGATAGTTTAGACATGTGTTTTAAATAGTGGTTTTACTATATAGTACAAAATTGGATAGTTTCAACTTTTAGACCCTACTGTATGTAGATATTGTTAAAATTGCATTTTGGCGGTATACCCCGCTTGCAAACAAACCCATATGATGTAGATCAGGATGGTGATGTGGTGGGGCTATAATTCATGTCTATTGATGGAATGTGAGCAACAATATAATGTAATTTGCCTGAATCAATGGAGTTTACCAGCTATTTGATAGGGAGTCGAGTCCATCAATATCTTCAAACAAAGTTATGTAATGCATCAAAAGAATTAACCAATTAACCTATCCTTTTTTCTTGAGCGGGAAATCTTGAGACCTATCAGGTCTAGCCCTTTTTTGGATGCCATCTTTTTCGGAGGGCAACCCGGTTGCCATTCCCCCATTGGCCCTGTCACTTCAAGTGGTGTACCAGGGCGGGGGATGGATGTGGTGTACCTCAGCAGTTTCATTGGAAAATCCTCACAGGTCATAATTCATGGTGTTGTAAAGAAATTGCAGGGAAAAAAAAGATCCGGGTATGTGAGGATTAATATGAGGTTATATAATTTATGTCATAATTAAATATCATTCATGGTGTTGTAAAACATCCTGACATCTCCTCACGTAAAAATTAGGTCAGAAACGTCTTCCTCCGCATTTTTTGTTGGTCATGGGCCCCCGCGAGTCCCATCAGGCGCGAAAATCACGAGGGTTACCCTCCTCCAACCTGGTAGCCTCTGGTTATGACTAACAGTTTGCCATGGAAAGATCCACCATTTTTAATAGGTAAACCATCTAAAAATGGGTCATTTTCCATGGCTATGTTAGTTTACTGGAGGGTACGTTACAAATGTTTTTCCCCTGTCAGGGGAGTTCCCAACCATCTTGAACTGCCAAGCTGATGCCATAACTGGTGTGTTTTTCTGCCATAACTCTCGGTGGAATATTGATCCCCTAAGTGAGTTTAATCAGGGTGTAATGTCTAGTGGTATAAATGATATAAATAGTATACCCTCTGGTAAACTAACATAACTATGGAACATCACCATGCTATTAATTGGAAAACTCAGAAAACTCACTATTTCTAAGGCCATGTTCAATAGCTATTTTGACATAACCAGAGGTTATGTAGGACTTAAATGCTGTTGAAAAAATCCCAGGCTAAGACGTCCCCTGCTATCACCTGCTTGGGAAACGTCCCCATGTAGCGCTCCGAATCGAGCCTGCCCATTTGGCAGCTCCGCCAAGGTCAAGGTAAGACCCTCCTGTCCAGCGATGTCCAGCACCCAAAATAGATTCACAACGGTATCTTGGCATGATTTTAGTTGGATATTCATGGATATTAACCACTTTTGTGTATCTTTTTGCAGCTGGCCATACTGATATTCATTGCACTGCTGGAAATATGGTGTTCAATTGGTTGTTGTTTGTTTGCTTGGTTGCTTGTGTTTCCTGCCATCCTGGATCGTGGTGGATCGAAAAATATGTCCACAAGCAGTTGAACGAGTACGGTTCTTTATGCTTTCAACACTCTTGGCCATGCACATATAAAACAACTATAAACAGATAAACATGTTGTTTTTCTTAAAATGGGGGATCCCCAAGTCACCGGTCCTAGGTGTCAATACAAAGTCATACAAAGTCATAGTCTAATGATGACTTGGATGATTTGGGGGTGCTCCCATGGCCACAGCTCAGGCACAGCTCAGGCACAGCTCAGGCAGGAAACACCACCCCCTCATCATCTTCATCTTGGGCTACCCTACAGAAGACTCACATTGAGTCGACATAACGAGTATATAGATTTATTGGTGCGTTTCAATAAATTCAGGTAGCCAAACACCAGTGATGTTCCTATTAAAACCGACCAATGTTGAACAACTTCGGATGATTTTGCATATTTTGCTGTCTCCCATTTGAAGAAACCAAGAAAACCCCAGATTGCTTTTCCAGTTTCTTGAGGTGGAGGAAAGTACAAACCACCTTCCTCTCTCATCCACAACAGTCAGAAGCCTGCTCGCACGGCTATCAGTCTTCCAACGTAAGGGTTTGTCTGAAAATAGGATACCCATCATTTTCTCCATTTGTTCGATCTAAAATCATCATAAACCCCACTATATTCATTGCTTAAATCATTTGATATAAATCATCTCAATCTATAAATCATCATAAATCCACTACCTCATGTTATATTCATTGCTTAAATCATTTTTAAATAAATCATCTCAAAAATCCACATTGTTTGATGATCTGATTACCCAAAGCACTACAGCTCCCATGAACGACCCGACCCGCCCTGGCGACGTCGACCTGCTGCTGGAAGAACTCCGCATGGCCAGTGAAATCGTAGAGCAACATCGCCTGGCATCGAACGGTCGAATCCTGGGGGCTGCCACGAATGGTGTGTGGGTCGAATGAACTCAGCAATCCCATTCCCATTAATGCGAACCATGGTGCTGGTATATTTACCTACAAAACAGGGTGATTTTTGGGCAAATGTTGATAAATATTCCAGCACCATGGAGCATATGGGATTACTGGGTGTCCAATTATTTCACAGAGTTTTGAAGGAAAAATCCATGATATATAATATATATATATAGTCTTTATTCAATGAATATGAGCTAAAATGCTTGAAAAAATACGACCGGAATCTGGTAAGACTTTGATTCAAATTCTGTTGTTTTTCACGCGTTTTGGCACAAAATATTCAACTACAAATAAGGTTCAACTACTTTAGCCCGATGATGAATATAGGACAAAACAGATATTACAAGGGACGGATACCCTCTGGTAAACTAACATAGCTATGGAAAATCGCCATCTTTCATTGGTAAATCAGCTATAAATGGGCCATTTTCAATAGTAATGTTAAATTACCAGACTGTAATATTCATGGGATATAATAAGGAATCATCTTCGTGAAATGAGGACAAGTTAGAAGGATTTCATCAAATTCAACATGTGTCAACGACAGATTAAAACCAACCGTGGTTTATACCAATTATGGGGGGTACCCTCCAAAGAATGAGAATATATGATAATATGATACTTAATTGGTACCCCACCCCAAAAAAACATGCGGACAAAAATGATGAATATATAGTGGTTTGAAAACGGAAATAATAAAGGATTGAATAGAAATAACCATTATAGGCATATAACGGGATAATCATGAGATCACAATGGGATAGTCATGGAATATAATAAGGGTCTAGTCGTTCCTTATGTTTTCCCAGGTCATTGTTTCGCATATTTTTGGGGGGTTGAAATTGTCTGTTTCTGACCGTTGGCCAATTCAGCTCATGTTTTGTTGGTCAAGTGTTGATGGGTCAAGACTGGGCCCTGAAAAAATGCCCTGCGTTCCCATTTCTACACCTTGTAAATACTGATACTGATGTATAGTAACCCGCAAAGAAATAGAAGAGGCATTTATTATAATTATATATGTATATTATACCTATCACTATGACTATACAGTTTTATTTATTGGAATTTTATGGGATTTTATCTCTCTTTTTAGGGGTTACTATATTGATCCATTCCCAAAAAAATGGTTCGTGCTTGAGGACCCCCAGGACGTTTCGTTGATGAAGTCACAAATACCCACCGTTGTTTGTTTTGACATCCTACTTTTGCATGAAAAAATGGTACAAACGGGACAACAAATGGTAACAAATGGTAGCACATGGTAACATTGAAATGGTAACAATGAAGGTACTTTTACTTATTTTTTTGACATCCTACTTTTACAGAAATCTAAGGGTACAAATGGTACAACGCAAAAAGGAACCCCGTCAAACAAATAAGCCGCTTCACTGAGGCATTCCCAAAATCTATCAACCAACATATATAGGTTTGACTGAAAATTCCAGTGATAGCCCAAATTCATCCAAATTCCAGTGATGCATCATCATTTTCCCTAGTCAAATGCCATACATTGCGGGTATACCCATGTGTACCCCCATCTTCAGACAAACCATCACGGACACCCTCGCCTCAAGATACTTCACAGCCAAGGGCCATTGCGATCCATGCGGCGTCTCGCGCAGTTCATGCAAGGCCTCTGAAGAAGGGAGAAAGATGCAAATTTGACCAATGGAAATTAGAAACAAAAGTCGGAAGACATTGGAATTTAAGCCTCATTGGGAAAACTCCTTAGGATTTAAGCTACCTGTTTCTTGTAACTGTCAGACATCCGGATATCTCTACTCAGGGTAAGAGTGAAATAGAATCAGGAAAAATCCCGAAATGTCGCCCTTTTGGGGGGGGGGGGGCACGACCATTAATTTTAGATGATTGGGGATGCATATGACAAAGATAGCGATAGCATCAACAATTATAACTAAATAGTGGCTGGAGCGACCACATGGACACTTCAAAACAGCAAGACTAAGAACTGTCTTGACAGAAAAATAACGATATGAGATGATATGAGTTTGAGAGGCCAAGGAGGGACAACATCCGAAGGATGACAATGCGGAGTTCATACAAGTCCCAGAGGGATACTTTACTGAACCCCATCCGGGGATGCCGGAAAAGTCCATCGCAATTGGTTCAATCATTCAAGTGTATCCCTGCATTTCCTGGTTAAATCATGTTAAATCCCAATTCTTACAGTAAAATAAAAAACATGTCTTAACCAATCCCCAAGTGTTCAGTCAAACCAAAAATCCAACGGCTGATCCCGAAAGGTTTCTCAGCATCGTTCGGATGATTCGGAGTCGCCCAAGGAATGGTGGCACCTGGGCAATGGTCTTGGAGGTGTCCTTTTGGTAGTTCTCATGCGCCTGGCCGCCGTGAAAAACAAATCGAATCTGCAGCGAGATTCCTGGACTTTAGATGACTAAATAGTAACTTGATTAGTAACATTAGATCATTACTATTGGACTGTAATAAAGTTACTAATGTTACTGATGTTTAGATGATTAGGAACATTTGTAGCTTTAGTAACATTAGTAACAAATCATAAATGATTAGACTTTCGCAAAAACCTGGGATGTTTTGGTCCAATCAAATGATTTGACGTCGCAATCGGAACCAGCACGGAGACTATGTCCCTGGCTGGTGCGTCATGTCGCCTTACAGTTCCACTCAGCGGATATTTTGTACCTGTATGTACCTGTTATATATTGTCATAGTTGTAGGCCACCCATATTCATATTCCAACATATTCCAACTTACGGAGACTTGAAACTACCCAACGAGTACGTAGTCAGAAGCCCCTCTCAACGCACCTGCTCTGCTTGCTGTGGACCTGGCTGCTTTGGTAAATTGTCCCAGTTCTGGGGGCGCCATGAAGGGATTTCACTACAGCAACCCCAAGCAGAAAAATAGAAACCGAGTGAAATAGAGGTGAGCTAATTGTGTATTAAGTTGTGTATGTCTTCGGGGATTATTTACTATGTCAGACTCAAGCACATTGTGGATTTAGCCCTAAAAGCAGGGTTGGACCGGACAAAAGGCATCTGGACAATTTAGACAGAACACATATTTAAGGCCATGTTGATGTGTCGACAAGATAACTAATATGGGTATGGGTCAATACCTATTAATACCATTTTTAGTGGGATGAACATCCATAAATCCCAGCTATTTTGATGTTCACCAGGGGTACAAGGTTTTGACCCATCCCCATATTTCTTCTTATAAGGTAATTTGATGTTCCTACAGATTCTCCAGGCGTTTGCCCGATCTCTTCGTAAGCGCCGCTTGAGCCAACTCCGTGAGTTCTCATCACAGTAGGCGTTCATCATTTCGCGTGGTAGTCCTTATTCAATGTCTTGCAGTTGGGACAAGCTTCTCCATCATCACCCGCCAACCCACATAGAAGCGTCAATTTTTACAGTGCCCCATAGTTCCTTTAGTTGGTTTACAAGATCTTGTTTAGTAGGATAACTACGGTTTATGATAGATAATGATATATATGTAGTATTTCATAGTCAGTTAGCTTAATAACCAACAAACATAACAGGGGGGCACCAACAAACGCACCTATTAGTTACCCCCCAATTTCTGGTTAGCGAAGTCAGTCCCCTTAAGCATTGCAGTCATTCGGACAGACACAGAACAACAAGTGAGGTACTATCCCTATGGATCCAAGTATATACCTCCTTAGGAAGTGTTTGGGGTATGATTTCTGGGGTCGGCTACCTCCTCCGGAGGCATTTGGATCCCTAGGGTATGAAAAAGCACCCCGACTAGCTACAAATTGGTTCAAACAACCTGGATCTAGCCATCAATTTCTCCAAAGGATCTGAATCTTTAAACTCGATCGCAATCTCTTGAGACACTTTTTGCCCCCTGAAATTCCACAGTGTGAATGACCTTTGCTGCCTCATATCCTCTGGTACAGGAATTGAACACTTTGCTATGGAGAAATTGTCCATTTATAGAATTTGTAAATTTATATAGATTTATAGATGATTTATATACCTCTTGAAAAATGCCGATGTTCCATAGTGATGTAAAAATTACCAGAGGCTATAACTTACCGCATATCTTTGCTGCGCAATGCGCGTCTCAAACCGCCAGCTTTCCAGGTTCCCTGTGTCCTCAACGGTCACCCAAAATGCCAATGGATCGGACATTCCACGGGGTTTCCAGGAGGTCGAGCGGGCGAACAAGCGATGTGGCCATGCGTCACCCACAAAGCACCCGGGGTTTTCACATCAAAATAGCTTTAAAACATGGATGTTTCATGCGATGATGGTCTCATAAGTTCTGACCCAAATAGGGTACCCCAGCCACCTACCATTCCAGTGGTTGAGAACCTCAGTTTCCCAATCAGGAATCATGACTTGTCATGGTGATGTTTTTTTGTCATGGTGATTGTTGATGTCAAATCCTATATCTTTATCACAGTCAAACATTGATGCTTGGGATTTATGAAATCACCCAGTTATATATATATATATATACGTATAATATATATATATATATATATGATATATAAATAATAATAGTAATAATAAGAATAATTAATAATAATAATAATATTGATAGTAAGAATAATAATAATTATTAATGTATAACTATTATAGAAGGCACAGAGCCAGGAAACCAAAACGATCCCCCCCAACGAATCTCCCGGACCTCCTCCAGCATTCACCGCCAGAGCCTGCAACATCTGCCAGCAGCCTGGGTGTCCGCTGGGGGGCCCAAACGATTTCACCGTTTTAAGCGGTTTGAACCGTCAAAAACATAGGGAATTCACCAGGAAAACTTAGTATTTGGATGTATTTGGCTACTTTTTTAGTTATAACTAGTTAAAATTATGGCCATTTATTATATAGTTATAACTGGTGATTTCTATGGGATTATACATTCCATAAATTGGTTTTGTTCGAGTACTTATAACTGCTAAAGGGCCATAACTGTAGGGAAATCACCAGCAAAAATTGTGACTTAGAAATGATTCAGGATATATAGCCAAGTTGATTTATAATGACTTGTAGAAGTATAGAAAACTCTTAGGGAGCCATGATAAATTGCCACCAAATCATGGCAAGGAATGTCAACTGCCATACCAGCCAAGCAAGTCCGCAACGGCTGCAAGACACCACCACTGCCGTCATGTTCTTCGCGCAAGGGCAAGTTCTTGGCAAAACAACTGTAGTTGATGTGGGTCATAAAGCAACTTATACACATCTTTGCAATTGGAGGGCCCCACATTTTTTTGAAGCCTTGGTAGCAATTCAGGGGTCTCCAAAGATACCCTCTGGTTATTTAACATAGCCATGGGAAATAGTCCATTTATAGATGGTTTACCTATTAAAAATGGTGATTTTCCATGGCTATGTTAAATAACCAGATGGTAATATGACATGATATGACATGCTGGAAGATCCATTCATCAATCATTTTTACGATGGTGAAACTGTGAAACTGTGAACATAGCCTGGCCTAGGGATCCAGAGACCTCTGGGATAGCTGGATCCCAAGGGGATAGCATTCACGGCACTTTCTGCAGTGCTGCTCTGTATACTTCGCCCAGTTGAACTATGAGTAATATCATGCACTATAACTAGTCAGATATTATTAATATATATATATACATAAATTTGTTTTTAGTTACTGTATTTATAACTTATAACACTAACATCATAACATATCATAACTCTCTATAACTATGATAATTCAGATGTCAAAAAACAACCCACGATTTGTATAGTCTCTGCCCTGTCCGCCGAAGCCACCGTCTTCAACTTCTCTGATCGCTTGCGTGACCTCGGTGGAAGCCGATCGAGGTGAGTGCCTGGTGATTTTCGCCAAGAAATTGGCTGAACCTTTGGGAAATCTCGTGGGTTATCACGAATGTCCACGAGATTGGAATGTCATGGAAATATAATAGGAATATCCTGGAAATGAATCAATGTGAGTTTCAAAGAGAGGATTCGGGGATGGTTTTCCTTGGAGGGGTTTGGTTGGGAAAAGTTACATAAGTTATATATATATATATACATAAACAAGATAAAAATTGATGATGAAATTCCATGTCTCTTCTCGATTCCTCCCTCACGAACCATGCTCGGGGCCTGCAAATAAAAAGATGTTGATGAACCCAAATAACGATAGTATATGCAAATTCATATACCCTATTTTTATAAAGATCAATGATGTTTGATAGGTACCTATCATAAACCCTAATTATTGAAGTATATGGGACTTATGTTTGCGAACTTAGCTACCACCTTGTGGGGATGAAAGTCTTTGGAATTGTCTGTCTGTGTGGCGCTCGCAAACACCGCCAATTATATACCAAGTGGAATTTGTCATCTATATAAACATGGCCAGTCTTAGATCCCCTTCAAAACTTATGTTCTTGAGCTGCTTAACAAATTTTTTCCTCCATTTATTTCTAGCAAAAAAATACCAAGTGCCATGAGTTCAACTAAGATAGCTATAGAAAATTACCCATTTACTTCAATGACTTCTTAACAATGGATAATTTTCCACAGCAAACATAGCAAACTCTTCAATTATTATATGCTTCAATGCTTAATATCATCTTAATATCATCTTAAATCCATATTTTTTGATGGTTGTTTAACTCAAAGTGATGGTTATTTAATGATGGTTATCGATATTTTTTGATGGTTACTTAACTTAAATATGCTTGTCAAATCACATCACCTGCTCAGGTCATTCGGTACCCCTTCGGTACCCCCCACCCGCATGCGCGCGAGGATGGCGTCTTTGGCCTTCCGTAAGGACCTGATGAGCCATGGAAATCACTCCATACATAGACCCTGCCAGGGGTTGGAAGATTGTCCGTTTCCATTAAAAATGGGCTATTTTCAGGGTAGTCCAACTGTTAATTTACCAGGGAGTACTAAAAAAATAGTGTTTTCATATCACACTGGATTGTCATTGTCAAAAAATTTTGGGAACTCGATTTAGGATGAAATATGTTGAAAAATAGATGACCATAGTTGGATAATGAATTTTTGATATATTGGATATGTTTGATATTTTGGATGACAATAAACTAATCACGAATTTGGTTAATAACAATGAAACTTGCCCATCAAAAATGGTGATTTAACCAATGAATAACGGATAATCAACACATCACACATAATGGTTGATGAAAGGGGAAATGTTGATGTTCCCTTTGGGCCACTTCTGGGATAAACGTCCAATTCAAAAAGGGGATGAATTACAGTAATATATTACAACAAATACAAGAATTTGTACAAAATGATAATACAACCCATGTCACATCATGGCCAATCTTAGATACCCTGCAAACAAAATAATTTCTTAGCTGGTGAACGTAGATAATCCCATTGATACCAAAAGACTATGTTGAATTAGTTTCTACCCATCGACCTGGATCAGCGGGGATGGTCAAAAATTCTTCCCAGAGTTATAGATCCCCCTAAGTTGGGATATAACCTCGGAAAAACGACGATTCTAGGAATACCCTCCAGTAAATTAACTGGAAGGTCTTCCGTTTCCACTAAAAATTGGTGATTTTCAGGGTCTATGTTAATTTACCAGAGGGTATATATACATATATACTACTGTAAATATAATTATATCCACTTAGCAACCATCTTCTGCAATATTCAACATGTTCCATGTCTAACCTATATCAAAAATGGCAAGTTGATTCGCAGTTGGGCACATCATCCACAACATCCTCTGGGCTGTTCCCACTTCGAGCTCATTCCAATCCGACCTTTCATGTCCTGCGGCCGAGGTGTCTGGAAACTGTGTGACCTTTGGGGATGTTGATAAATATTCCAGCACCATGGAGCAAATGGGGATGGTAATCCTACAAATTTTGCTGGTTGGTGGTTGAGCCTACCCTCTGAAAAATCATGGAGTTCAAGTCAATTGGGATGATTATTCCATTCCCAATATGATGGGAAAAAAATTATCCATTCATGTTTGAAACCAGCAACCAGTGTTGGTATCAATGCTTTTGAACGCTGAACGACGCATCCCCATGTCTCGAAACCAGCTGGGGGTTGATTCGGGCATCCCATCTGTAGTTCCCTGTGGAAGGTGGTGTACACAATGCCAGGTCAAGCTGTCCACTCAACATCCCAGTAAGCTAGCGATGCATTCAAAAAAAATGTGATGAAATGATAGCTCAACCCACATTAAACATGTTTGTTTGTTGCTTGTACATCATTTCATGTGCGTCAAAACGCGGGATATTGCTATGGTCATCAATCCCATACTGCGCGTATCCACCGGGCAAAGCAGCTCCCATGTTGGCGACTTTCTAGATGGTTCAAAACAAAATTCATCAAAATCATCTCAAAGTCTGAAGAATCATCAAAAACTTGGATATTAGGGATGTTCCATAAATGGTGGTGCCCTAATAGCTCGATGTTTTTGTTGATGGAAAATCCCATGGAAAATCCCGCAAAACGGAGGATTTGGGGGAACCCCCATGACTTAGGAAACCTGTTCACCAACCAATCAACCACTTACCCCCTTCATATCAGCTAGGAGAGAGCCGCCAAGCGCTGACGTCTTGATCTGTGACATCGCACAGGCTTGGTTTCTCTAAGCTCTCTCCACTGCCTCAGCAAACTGCATCGAGATGCGCTGCACTTGGCGACCATCCGGAAGCGATCAGACGTATTGTCCAATCTCGCACTTGTCTACCTCTAGGTAGATGGCAACATTCCGCCAGTTCGAGGGATGAAGTTTCTGCCTTGCGTAATCAAACTCTGATTCGATCCGTCCGCGCCTGACATCTGTGATCATGAGGCATCCCTCCTCTGCCTTGCTGGTCTATGTTCTCCAGCCTCCAGGGGCCAAACACAACTATAGTATGCTTGGCAGACCTCTGCCTGCCGGCTCCACTGCTTGGTCAAAGTCACCCTAAGTCACCCTCTAAAGGCCTGCTTGGCCGTCACTTGATACCAAGGCACTCGGCATGGATTTTGCCCGATTTGGCTGTCGACACTTTAGGTGTTTGGCTACACTTCGATGGGCCCTGGGATTAGTTACCCTTTGGTTATTTAACATCGCCATGGAAAGATCCACCATTTTTAAGTTTGGTAAACCATCTATTTCTATGGGCCATCTATACCATGGCTGTGTTAGTCATAACCAGAGGGTAAGTAGATAGTTTCCGTGGCTTGTAACTGGCTAAAGCATGGCCTATCATCGTAAGTCATCCCCTGGGGTCCCATGACCCAGGCCGAAGCACCGTATCTTCAGATACGGCCCGCCGTAGTACGGAGGGCCCCGAAGGGCCCCGAAGGGCCGGTGGAAGAACATGTGGGTGAGATATCAATGGCGAGATTTACTGGTTGGTGGTTGAGCCTACCCCTCTGAAAAATGATGGAGTTCGCCAGTTGGGATTATGATTCTTAATCTCTGGAAAAATAATCCAAATGTTCCAAACCACCAACCAGTTTAGTTCACCCTATATCCCCGCTATTCTGTTCCTGGATGTACACATGTTTGTCACAAGAATTGTCATGTTTGCTACTTTACTCCGTTGCTTTTGGTGGTAAATTCCCAGCTATGTCGGTTCCATCATCTATTTTTGCATATAGCTCGGTTCTGCTGATAGAATCGCCCACTATTTCCCGTGCCATGCCTATACCCTTTGGATCCCTTTGGTAATTCATAAAATAGCGGTGGAAAATGACAATTTTTAACAAGTAAATCATCAAACTCTTCAATGGCCATGTTCCAGTAACTCATGTATTTGCATGGGAAAATCAATTCCATAGCTTTGTAAGAAATTACCAGAGGGCAATAACCCCTTCATGAGCTCCTCGAACCAGCACTCTTCGACTTCACCTGCAGGCTAGGTCCATGGGGCCCCCAAATGTGATGTGAACGTTAACGGTTGGTTGTAAAGCCCATGATCGTTATAAGTTAAAAGATGTTATAAGTATCATAAACCATGATGAAATTGGAGTTTGTTTGCCAACTTGGCGATTTCGTAAACAGGGGCTCCACATTGCAGCTATATGTCTGTCTCTAACTTGCCTAACTAGGCTTATTGTATATATATATATACATATGGATTATGATGATTATGGATATATGATATATCTATAGTTGGGATACATCTAGTTTTGGGCGAACATCACCCAACTTATAGCTGGGGGGCATCACCATCATCAGCCCCAACAATCAAGGTCCCACAGGTGGCTCACCTTTGGATACGCCACTGCAGTGAGGTTCCCATCTATTTACGAGTGGTTGGGCCATTCTGCAACCCCACTTGGGTGAAATATGATGGTTGTGTTTGTAAGTTTGAACCCATGATTAGTAAGTGTTCTATATCCCCTATTGCATCCTAGAACTGGCAATAAATCGCCTATACAGTAGCAATAAATCCCCAAAATCATGGGCGGGCGCAACATCTTTGACGTTAATACTGTGGATCGTCTTCATTTGGCGTTCAAACTGAGGCTGTTGAATCATCATGGGCTATTATGGGCATAAAACCCCATTGTTAATTTCTGATTGGCTAAATCATCGGCTAAATCACCAGATAATTAACTCCGTGGCCTGTCATTTACTACAAGTAGACCATATATGATAGTCACATAGACCATCTCATATTTTCGAATAACCTATACGTACACATTCTCGCGAATTTCTTATTCCTTAGATGTCCATGAAAGTAGGAAGCAGGCACCATTGGTTCGTGCTTGAATCCACTGTCGAATTTAGTTTGGTTAAACTCTTATGTAAACCATCTTCAACCCCCAGTTGACCATAATTGTTCATATTTGTTCTATATATCTAATTAAAAATCCATCATCCCTGGTTGGTGGTAATTCACAGTTTTCCATACTATTTCACATGCGTTCTATATAAAATTCCCAGCCACCATATATCATCCCTGGTGGTTTCATGTATACTAAGGAGGTCAACGCCGTGGCTTCGAAGGCTGTGGAAATCTTCGACTCATCTGAGAAAATATGCTTGTGAATTGGGAGAACATCATCTCATTTCGTTGAAACTTGTAGCAAATAACAGAAAGCGCCAACCAACTCTAGGGTTAAAACCTGATTAGTGTTGGTTCAGTCCCTTATTATTGATGTTTATGTTAGACAATCTTTCTAAACCCCTTGGAAATCACCAAAGACCCCTACAATCCCTTTACAACAAATCCCCCGTGACAATGTGGCGCACACCAGTTATAAGTTGCTTTATAAAATTACTTAGTGGTGCTAAACGTAGGGAATGAGCAATAACTAGTAATAATCATCCCAGCAACCCCCAGCAACCCATCCATTCCCTGCTAAGCACCAGTAAGATTATGAAGCACAATTTACCCTCTGGTAAATTAACATAGACCCTGGCAGTCATCGGGGTTGGAAGACTAGTGAAACCATTAAAAATGGGTGATTTTCAGGGTCAAACTGTTGATTTACTGGAGGGTAACTACAGTAATCAGTTACCCTCTGGTTATTTAACATAGCCATGGTATAGATGGCCCATAGAAATAGATGATTTTCCCAGCTAGAAACCTCCATTTATGGTTGGGATTTTCCATGGCTATGTTAAATAACCAGAGGGTAACTGATATTGGGGATACTATGGAAAATCACCATTTCTAATGGGAAAATCCACTATAACTGGCCATTTTCAATAGCTATGTTAATTTACCAGAGGGTATATTCATATTTCTACAGGATCCCCAGACAAATCCCGCGGCCTCGTCGTACCTTCCGCAAGAAGCGCCGCAGGCCGGAGCTGAGCCCCGCTTCCTGGCAGCAACGGAGCCGAGTTTTCAGATCTTGGTGCCATTTATTGATATCATAGTAATTATTAAATATCATTGTGATATTACATTATTATTATTATTATTATTATTATTACTATTATTATTGTTATTATTACTATTATTATTGTTATTATTATCAGATTATCATGTTTTGCTATCATAGCAAGTGTACTAATTATACAAATATTATTATTTCTATGATATTAACTTACAGTATTATATATTATTACAAATTACCTCTTGTTGGTATATAATGTATTGTGATTAATTATTACTTGTGACACTATGATATACTTTACGATGAGAGAGTTGTGAGTACTATTCTATGTTTAGTATTGTTCCTGTGATATTGTCTTTTATTGGAAATAGTTTTATGTGTTTTATATTGTTATATCATAGCAAACGTCGATTGTTATTGTACTATTGTTGTTATTACTTTTATTACTATAAGAATTTGTATTGTACTATTGTTATTGCTATTACTTGTATCATTATTGTGGTATTGTACCATTACATTTTACTATAAACCATTGGCATGACGAACATGTTTGGTAATGTGGTAAACACAATGCCACAAACCTCTAGTTTTGAAGGGTTTATACCATCCATTTATAGTGAACTTGGGAATGGATTCTTATTGGGTTTACAACACTATTGACACATTGTACTATTGTTGTTCTTACTATTAGTTATTGCAATCATAAGTAAAATAATTATGATGATCATAAACACCATCCCAACTCCTGTGATCATTACTTATGCTATTAAAATATTATGATCATTATTATATATTATTATTATATTAAAAAGATATGTCATAAAACTGTGATTATTTATAACACCATGCCAACTTGTTGGAGGTTGATCATTCACCGCACCCTGGCACCCTGGCACCCAACTGGGGGTGCCAGGGTCGTGAAGAGTGACGCCGCCAACCAAGCAGAAATTCGGGGGAGAGATCAGCTGCAACACCTTTTTTTTGAAAGCTCCAAGAGAAAGGTTGCTTGACATGGGTCTATATATATATATTTACAGTATATATATATATATACATATGTATATATATATATACTATATATACTGTAAATATATATATATACATGTACATATATATATACTGTATATAGATGACCATCTTCAAGTGAGACATGTCGACCCATTGAGCAACCTGACCAAGACACAGCCCCCATTCCGCCAGCATTCCGTTGAGCCCCAAACGAAGAAACAGCGGCACAGCTGCGTCTGTTCGCCTTGGGGTTTTGACGCTTTTGACCGACCATTCCTCAGGAGACTTTTTGCCATTATATACCCTCTGGTAAACGAAGGTAACGATGGAAAATCAAGATGTGAAATGGGTAAACTCACTATAAATGGTCATTTTCAATAGCTTTTTGTATGTTTTTTCTTTTTAGATGTGAAATGGGTAAATCATCTAGATTTGGCATTTTCGCACAATGATGCTCCATCGTTAGTTTACCAAAGGTTTGCCATATCAATATTTACTAAACAGATATTTACCTCTGATAGTTTGGCCTAGTGATAGGTAAATATTTACCATATACCCTCTGGTTACCAAGGGATCGGTTACTAAAGTGCATTTAACTATTGAAAATAGCCATTTATAGTTGATTTACCCATAAAAAATGGTGGTTTTCTATAGTTTTTTGTATGTTTACCAGAGGTTTTAGATTTTTGTGTATGGCCATGTTCAATATCTGTTCACCAGAGGCGCTAAGCCGCCGCCCTCCCGGAATCCCCGGGTCCCATGGGGAAAATCATGGGGAAAATCCGATAGAAATGGCTTTTGAATGGGAACAAAACCTCCAATCGTTGGGAGATACCCTCTTCAGGTAAACCGTGGACGAAAAGATGTGAAAAAGCCCTGGGGAAAGACACTGGGAAAATGATTCAATGATCTTGGTGGGTTTTCCACGTCTAAACCTTGACCTTAGGGCAGCACTTCTGGTTGGTGGTTGAGCCACCCCTCTGAAACATGATGGAGTTCGTCAGTGATGATGACATTCCCAAGATATGGAAAAAAAAGTAATGTTCCAAACCACCAACCAGTATGATATTATACCATATTATACCATTGTTCCATTCTATTGACATATAACATATATAACCACTTCATATAACCACTTAGCAAACACGATATCAAGCCTCACTTCTCAAGAACGGTCTCCTGACAGCCCTTTCCTCACCGCCCGCCCTTGCTGTCTGCCCTTGCTGTCCGCCCTTGCTGAGGCACAAGAGATCGTCAAGATCTTCAGAACGAGTTTGAAAATGGCCTCTAAAGCAACGCGGCACTTCGAGAAACCGTTCTGTAGAACTGGGGAACTTTTTTAAGTACAACATTGTACAACGATAGAGTTGGTGTTTGAAGCGGTGTCATCCGGAAAATTGGGAGATAAGAACCAAGAGATACCAATAGTAATTCGTGTCTGAGATACCGGTGGGTAATATTTTTGGGATATGTAACCAAATAAAATGGCTGTCTGTTTAACCGGGTTTTCGAAGAAAACATCTTGATTGAGATCCCAACCAACACAAACATATTACATCGCAAATCTTAGAAACCCTACAAGAAGCTGAGCATTTTCAGCAATGCCTATTCCTCCATTGATAACAACACCCAGTCAATGGGAGTCCATCTCCGGTAAGTGACGTTTGATGGAATGGGTGTCTCCCCGCAAGTTTGATCAAGGCTACAAGAGGCAGCGGCAGTATGGGACATGTCGTTAAGTGTCTGACCAATCTTGGATGGTCTGCTATTTTGAATGAGTCAAGGCATCCCAATTTTTAGCAAAAAAAACACACTAATCATGATTCAACGGACACCCCACAAAGGTGACTCCCCAAATCAATCCAAATCATAGATCATTAAGAGTCACGTCTTTAAAGACGTGGCTGTTGCATTTGTGGAGTCAAAGTTGGTTTATAAATCCAATGCCACGTGGCGGGCTGGAACATCCGCGAGTTCGAATGGAAGTTTGAATCGGAAATAGTTGAAATAGTTGATTTACCTATGAAAAATGGTGATGCTCCATAGTTTCTTTGTATGTTTACCAGGCCGGGTAACATGGATTAATATGGACCAATGTGGGTAAAACAATGCCATTTTGACCACCCATGACTTTCTGGGAATGGTTTAAGTATACCACCATATACCACCTACAAAAACTGTGATGTGGTTCCGTGATGGTGCACCTGATCGCGCCAATGGGCTTCCAGCACCGCCACCAAGATCTGGGCCTAGGGCTATGGTTTCTGGGGTATCAAAAATACCTTCTCCGGAAGTGTCTGGATGTCTGAGGGACTGGGAACCAAAAAAATCATGAGTCAACGTTTTAATTAATGTTTTCATGATGCTGTCAAAACTCCGTAACACGGAAGTATAGACTTTTAAGCTTAGCCTTTGCTAAATGACTCACATAAAATGTCCGTGCCAAAGATAAATGCAACATTGAAAAACATCTAGGTAAGTGTGTGAGATCCTCAGTTCATGTAAACGCTGCAGTTGTAATAAGTTCAATCGAAAAACATGGATGCTGCGAAAATTTTGCTGCATTCAGCTCGCGGAAAGAAGAAACGAGACGACTTTCCGGATTTGCCTTTTCGCAGCGAAATTCCTGTAGGGGATCCTGGATCCTGAAGACATTTACACACCAATTAGGTAAATAGATGTAACTAGTGGATGGGAACAATTTAAGCGTGATTCCAAACATGACTAAGGGAATTTGAACACAAGTTGAACTACGTTTTCATCTTGGGATATCCCACATCGTGGTAGCTGCGCAAAAGTCGTGAACAGTTCATGGTCCCTATGTCCCTATAGTACCCCATGTGAAACAACACGTCCAACGGTGGATGGTTGCGAAATCTGGCACCACCAATTTGGGAAGGTTGAAACCCTTAAATAATGTTAAATAATGGGATAAACCACCGTTTTCAACTGGTGATTCGGATTTCGCTGGCCCATCCACAGTATTTCATTGATTCACAATGTGATTGAACAATATTGAACATATCCATGTTTTATAAACATTGATAAACAACTGAATGCCACCCACTGACAATCTGACATTTTAAGGTTTAAATGTGGCAAACATTTTTACTATGTGATGGCAAATCAGAAGATTTCACTGAAAGCTTCAGGCATTTGGGGATGGTTCCCCTTAACATCTGGTAAACATCACCATTTCGAGTAGGTACATCATCCAGAAAGGGCCAGAATTTCCATAGTGATGTCACAAATTACCAGAGGGTAGTTCGATGATTTTCCCAGAAACCTCCATCTAGAGGTGATTTTCCCCATGATTTTCCCAAGGATCTACCACCATGTAAAACCACCATGATATGGGTATATCATGGTATATTCAGCACAAATGATGGGTACCCTACCCAATGATACAGTAGTTGTTGTGTTGTTCAGGAGGGTACCTAGATAATTCCAATGACAGTTGGTACCCAATGATGGTCCCCATCAGTGTTTGGAATGATTGGTACCCATATTATATAGTTCTTGTGATAATGTTTGGTACTAACCAAGATTGGTACCCATATTATATATATATGGTCCCGTCCTCCGTCTCTCCACCCCCCCCCCCCCCCCCCCCCCCCTC
>Ga0126342_10002037_pt1 | contig 30536 bp, 27 predicted proteins | sample Cyp1metagenome_FD_92528 | JGI IMG/M metagenome (GOLD analysis project Ga0126342, IMG submission 92528) | Coral microbial communities from Lord Howe Island, Old Settlement Bay, Australia - Cyphastrea 1 metagenome | ecosystem: Host-associated > Invertebrates > Cnidaria > Coral ...
CAGAGATCTCAGCAGCATGGCCATATATCATGTACGAAGTACAAGGAACGTTAACATGCCCCCCCACCCCACCCCACCCCACCACACAATCGCGATATTCAAAAACGTGCGTTTTACGGGAACAGTTTTCGGTCCGCAGGCATAAACGAGTACGTACACACATACATATGTAGAATTCTGTATATATATATATATATATATACAGAGTTATATACTTGCACGCACTTCAATGACCATACATACATACAGACATACATACATACAAACAGCCATAATCAAATCAACATACAGACATACAAAAATACATAAACACAGGCAGATAAACATACATACTGTACATACATATGTACGTACGTACATGCATACATAGATACATAATGGTACATACATACATGCATGCGTTCATCCATCCATGAGTCGATCCATCCATCCATCCATATATCCATTCATCCATCCATCCGTGTACATACATACATGAGTACGTACATGCATAGATACATGAGTACGTGCAAATACTTAGTACACCCATCCATTTATCCATCCTTTCATCCATGATTGCATGTATGCATAAATGCATACATGCACATTAGGTAGTTTTAATTGTATACTATAAATATGGTAAAGTTGCTTTTGGTATTGCTTCGATTTATGATTATAGCTTACATGTAAGTATATATCCAGCCTCGCTCATTGTGCTGTTCACATTGACCGGTGTCTTGTTACCCGTTGGTGGCTCCAAATTGTAGCCGAAGCGCCCAATGGCCTGTCCAAGCTGTGTCCCTGCATATCCAATGGGGTCTGAACTCTCCAAAATAGTGGTATGCCTTGGAACATGGCATTTAGATGCATAAATGCACTAGAGTCACTAGGGGGATGGTTTTTTTCATGGGATATTTCATGAGATAGAGCGTGCCAGAAACATGGATGAACATGTTCATGATATCACAACTCCCATCTCCAGACGAATTGCTTTAAAAAAAAATGCAGGTAGCCTGGTAGCCTCATATTTCATGGGAAAAGTGAGGTGGTTCCCTGCAAGTTTCCCGTCGCAACCCATTGCAGGAAACCCATGGATTTCCATGTCACATGAGTTTCTTGCATGGCAATGGAAAATCAATCCTTTCAAGCTGCCTTGCCTATTGAAGATGCAAATTTCCCAATGTCAGCTCTGTTGTTAAGGACGTTTCCAAGTTATGCTCCTGAAAAAGTCACTTTCACCATAGAAAACTGTGCCTTTTGCCCCTACTGCAGCGCAGGGTAGACCCCAGTTTTTCTTCATGTTCCATGTTCCTGGCTGAGATTTGGGAAATATGTGTGTCATATGCTGTGACTATATATAGAGATATAGTCATATATGTAACTGTAGTTGGATGGTTTTGTAAAACCAACTTATATCTGGGTCGGTATGAGATGTGTTTGATCAAGTCCAAGCGGAAAAATCCCAAAATATCCTACCGGAAAAAAATAAACTGTTCCAAAGACAATTCAGTTCACAAGGCTAGATTTCTATTGTGTTTTTGTAGAGGTCCAAATTTCAGACTTTGAGACCCACTGAGACTCATATATATATATATATATGTCCTTGGTGTGTTTAATTATGTTTATAATCATTTTTATCTGATTTTTGTAACTACAGTACTCCAAGTGCAATCGCTTCTTGGGTACAAAATTTCGATCGCAGGGGAAATATCAGGAAGTTCACTACCTGTTCAATGGGCATCGCTGGATTTGGCGGACGCTTTGGGCATGCAAACATTTTTTTCTCCCGTCGGCGCCGTGCCGCAAGTGCTGGTCGATGGCAAAACAAATCTTTCAGGATCCCAAAAACAGTAAGTAATACCTTGAGGACTGAAATTGATCTCTGGAATGATTTCAGGCAAAGTCTATATTTGATATATTTTGATGTGCACAATAATTATATAGTGTGGTGCTCCTCTGTGAAACCAATCCTGAACATTCCTCGGGGCCATGGCAATCGGATCAACCGCCCTCAGCCGGAAAGCGTTATCGATTTGGTTTGAGAGGAGGGGGTATAAAAAAAACGGTAGATCCTGTATATAAATTATAAATATAATATATCTATATATATATATATATATACATATTTATATTTGTTATTTCCTGCGTATCACGTGCCATACCCAAATTATTATAAGTTTTTTTCATTGAAACGCTGATGATAAAACATCAGTTTGGGAGTCTTCCCCTAAAACTTATCCATGTGATAATCACAGCCATTGACCCACGCAGAAAGAAAGCTGGATCGTTCCAGGAGCCACCTTCTGCCAAAGTCAGAAGGTGGCGACCTGAGTGGGTAAATTCTCATGTTCGTTTCTGTTTGATACCCTCCGGCAATCACAAATGACGAACATACTCCGTTAAACAAAGCCTCCATGGGTATCTCTCGAAGGGTTGGTTGAAGGGAAAATCCTCAACCGGAAACCATGTTGTGTTATCACAAATCATGGGCTCTCCCTGCAGTTTTTTTTGGAATCTCGTCTATGTGCTCATGAATCTACTAGATTCCAACCCTATCCCAGATATGTGAACAGCACCTGTTTATCCTATTTAGTTTTGCATCCTTGAAGTGCGATATAGAACTCAAAAGTTGCCATGAAGAGATTATCCTGGTTCTTGAGGAGACATCATTTTCGATCTTCCATTTTAGGTGTCAGAGAGGCATATATACGTATCTCAAACAAAATCAACCATGTGAAATGCCACGAACTTTAGCTCAAACTTGGCGGCCTTTGTGAACCTCTTGAATCAGGTTGAACCTTTTTGGACACGCGAAGAAACGAACAGTGGAATCCATTCAGACGTCCAAAGTGTCGCCCTCCTGTCCGCGAACAGGAACGGAGATTCAAAAACAATCCAGACAGCTGGGTGGAGAAGAGCAAGGGGATGATGCAGCCATGTGCAGAATTGCTTTAAGGGAAGTGTTGCAGCAAACCTGCATTTTGATTTTGCAACTACGATGATTTCCTAGGTCCTAAGATTCTTCTGGTCAGACTGGTCAATCCGTTCATTCAAAAGGGGATTCTGCTAAGTATCCGCTTGCGGTTTCCTGGTGTTGTGGTTTGTATCATTACCAGTTGAACGTCTCTTACAGTAAGTATTTACAAAAATAAATGCGCCAAATGCATGCATATACATAATATATGTCTATATACACACATGGGTATGTTCGCAGTTTACATTGATGCATATAATATATTATATTTTTAATATTGTATAAACTATATATATATGTATATTTACATATGTATAATATATATATATATATATACACATGCACATTTACATAGGTTTATTTAGTTACAAAAACATGTTACTCCAAAACATCAATATATTAGGACGGCCTCTCTGCAGGGCCAAGAGGATGGTGTCCATCCATCTGGGTCACTGGACGTCCTCACTGTTCGACCGAACCCTGGAATCCTGGTGTTCATAAGGGAAATCACCCCCAAATGGCCTTAATTCAGGTTAATTAGTGAAATACTATAATTTACCCATATGTACACACACACATATATATATATATATACATATGATAGTATTTATTTATATATGATTCCCATAAGTGGAGCCACACTGTTGTGTGCAGAGACATGAATTCATATTGTATACATTTGTATATAATTGTATCATATAGTTTCTATTCACCATTGTGCTACCAATCAGTCAAATTGTGTGCTTCTCCAGGTGCGGTTCGTTACATTTTGGACTGTTCTGGCTGGAGCTTCGAGTGAAAATCTAAAAGGGCCTCGATCAGTGAATTTGGGCGCCAGAACAAGGTTTGCTATGCTTCGGCATCTTGAAAGAAAGAATGTGTCAAGTTCCCCACCACCTACGTAGGTATCAATATTATCAATTACATCTTCCAATGATCAAGCCATGAAGAGACCCAGACCACTCCTTTCCACCAGGTTGCGGCATTGGCATACTTGGATGATCATCCCACATCGGACTTTCCAATGAGGCACCAGGCTTCCCATAAACAAGTGAGTTACTAATTAATCATTTACTACAAACTAATTACTAATGTTGATTAACTCACATTAGTTAAACACTATAATGAACTAACTAGTTATCAGTAATAGCTTGCGAAGTAACGAGTTCTAACTGACCCCCAAGTGCTACCCGCCATGGACGCCTACAGCACCTATCGTCGCTGCACTCTGCGTTCCTTGCGCCTGGCCGCTGTCTACTGGACCTTGAGCGGGGTCCTGGCGGTCTATGCCACCTGGAGCGTAAGCCATGGGTGAAGCCATGGGACAGATATCATTATCATCAATTATCATTCATGATCCCTCCCATATCTTTGCAAGTACAGATATCTTGAATTATTTTGATATTTTGCAAAAAAAGACGAACATGATCTTCAATAAATTCAATAGTAGATTATCGGCGATGATGGCTTCATATTGCAGTTGTCCAGTTGTTTGGTGTCGAACGTCGCCAGTTTTTTTCGCCCGTTAATAGGCCTAGGTTGAGACCCCCAACTCAGGTGAGGTTTGTAAACAAACCAGAATGTTTCAGAATAAACCTAACATCGGTTTGAAATATTCTGAAACATTCTGTGTTTATGTTGATGATCTTCGTAGAAGGATTCTTCTTCGCCTTGGGCATTTGGGGTGGACTTTCTGGTGCCTTGGCATAGAGAAAGCCAGAAAGCCCATGAACATCAGTGATATCATTACCACCATACACCACCATCATTTGCATATCTTTGATGATCCTTTGGAGCTGGTGTTTTTCCAGTTCCATGATGCGTGATGGATGATTTTTTTGATGTTTGTTGCGCCGAATCCTGCAATTTTTTGTATGCTATTGTGAGAGTGCAAATCCACAGGTTCATGTTAGGCATCCTTCAGGGGCCTGGGCGCCAACCAAGGTTCACCAGGTTCACCCCCATCCAGATGGTTTCTCCATGTTGCGCAAAATGTTTCAACCAAAACGGAGGTTCTTTACACCGCCATCACCTCTAAGAACCATTTGCTACAAGAGGCGCGGTCTCGGATCGAGATGACCCTGGGGATGGGCCGGATCCTGACCCAAACTGGGAAAGGCTTAGTGAAGCCTCAGAAGGAGTGGCACTCAGCCACTGACATTCACCATAAAAGGGGAAAAACTATCAACATCATCACATGTTATCATATGCTTGGCATATGATACAAGTGAAAGAACCAGAGCAAAACCAGAGGTGATGACGATGAGACCAACCATTGGTTACCAAAATAGGTAGTTTTGCCCCCCCCCAGTTCGGTTCGCTTTCACCAAAGCTCAGCTAACCTCTTGAAGCTGTGTGTTGTGGATTCATCACAAGGAATGGGCAAATATCTGGAACTTCGAAAGTTGGCAACATGGAAAAACAAACGTCAAACGACATCAAAACCACTTTTTTTCTTCGGAGAAGTGCCACTTTTTCCGCTGCAAAAAGGTGCTTTCTACAGATGCGGTGCTGTTTGCGCGGTTTGAGGAGGAGTTCAGCAGCTACGAGTTGGGATATCCCGGTGAAATGTACTGGGTCCATGCATTCGGGTGCCATATTATATGATGTTATGTTACATTTATTTTATTTTGTTAAATATTGCGTTATTTTGTATTATAGTATGTCATATTATAATAAATTATTTTTTGCATTGTATTATATATTAGTTCTGTTACATGATATTTTATCATGTGGTAAAAAAATATTGTATTATATATATATATTTATTTATATTATATTATATATATATTGTATATAATATTGTATTGTATTATATTGTATTATACTGTATTTTATTGTAATATATTGTTTTATATCATATCAGATTTTATTCTATGATATAATGTTATTTTATATTGTGGCATTTTTTATTGGAGGACATGGAGTTACTATGTAGGGAGATGGGATTACCAGTCAAAGTTCTAGCTGGTTTGAAGCTTCAGTAGGTATGAACTAAACAAATCATCAACGATTGACCGATATTTCTGGACGATATTGAAACAGATTGAAATCAGCAATCAGATAGCATTCAAGCAGCAAAGATTGCAGAGGAACCAGTTTCCGCGGGGGCATTACGACAACAACTTCAATATTTTGGAGGGCTTCACAGGAACAAATGAAATGAAAAGGGTGAGTACTGGTAGTAGATCCGTACTAGAGGAGTGATGCAAGTAGGATTGTCTAAAACTTGCTAGCCCAATTTCACCCCATTGGTTTTCACCATTTACCCCTTTTTTTATGGCCATAACTTTGAGGTCAATCCAACCTAAAATGAGACAAATATAGACAAATGAAACTGATGTTCATTAAACCAGCATTTTGGCCACCTCACGAAATATCTATCCTTTTCACTCTCTGAGATGGTCAACTGCTTTTTTCTCAAACCTCCTGCCAGGAAAAAGACAAGCGACCGAAGTGTGCGGAGATGAACGCCACAGGCCGGGAAGCTTCGGGGTCATTCCGCTGCGAAATCCGATTGTTGCCGCAGATGGAGATCAGTAGGTATCTAGAATTATCTATAGCTATAGCGGCATATACATGTTGTACCAATGGGTACGAAGACTGCCAGTGACCATTGCATGAGTTATATCCCTACTTTGTTGGTTACGAAAAAGCGATAGCTTTAGACACCACCTCAATTGCAACCCCTTTTCTGCCAGTCTCACCATGACTTGGTCCCAGAGTTGTCAATATGATCGAAGGCAGCTTGGAGTTGAACCTGTTTTACACAACAAAAACAGCAGCTTTGACTAAGATGTTCACATTCTACCATCGTTTTCACCTTAGCTTCCTTGCTCCATCTTCCCTTATCTGAGCTCATTTCCTCTTGTCGTATTGGTATTCGGTTTCAGTCAACCATATGGCTATGTTCTTTTCAACGCAGAAGAAATGCGATGACAGAACCTCGCTGGAAAGCAAAACAAATATCTCAACTCGTCTTCCCTGATTTGTTTTATCTTTATCATATCTGATCTAATCTGCATCAATCTATCTATTCATTCTCTCTACGTTACTGATCCCTATCTTCCTTTCCACTTCTCTATCAGATTTGACAGGTAAAGCCATGCCATAAACATCCCCAATTGGGGTTTACGAAATTGGGTATTGCACTTTTTGGGAAAACGTAAAAGGACCCTCAATCATGGTTGGTTACTGGGATGATTTATTTTTCTGGCTTTCTATTATGGCCAGCGATAATCCCTTTAAAATCATTATTCACGTTCCAATACATCCTATAGTTTTCTTTGGTTAAATCCCGGTTATGATTTGGTTCATTCTTATCCTCCCATGGTTATCATTAATATTACTGGTTAGTGGTTTGGAACATTTTTCCATATATTGGGAATAATCATCCCAACTGACTTTCATATTTTTCAGAGGGGTAGGTCAACCACCAATCAGATGATCATTATCAACCAGTTGGTTAAATACAAATGATTATCAGTATCAACCAGATTATCATTATCAATGATCATTTATTAACCAACATTTAACCAACCATGATCCAATACCAGATACCATTTAGTAGTTAATCCCAGTGATTAATATCAACTATAGATTAACCGCTAGTGAATTAAATATAATTAAATTACCCATTACTGTTACCATCCAATTAAATAATGTTGGTTATCATATAAAATCATACAAAATCATTAACCATTATCAACCATCATGAATCATCACTCATATTATATATTACTAGCCAACTAAATGTTGGTTAAATCCACACTTTCCAAATGCCAGGTCTTTGTGTGGAACTCCCTTGGCTGGACGCCGTGGAAGTCTCGGCCTCGCGCGGTTTCCTGGCGACCTACATGGAGGTGCAACCGTGCAACGGCGGCTGGTGGTAGATATGTGGTGGGAATTCAACTGCTTGGTTAGTATTGGTTAATAGTGGTTAATCATGGCTTAATAATGGTTAATAATGGTGATTAATGGATGACTAATGATGATTAATGTGGTTAAAACAATGCCATAAACCTCCCATATTGGAATGGTTTATACCACCTATTTATGATGATTTGGGGGATGATTTATTATTGTTTTACCCACAGTATGAAGGTTTCCGCACCCCTTATCATCCAAACTTCGAGCATGACTTTGTATTGAAAGCCATGGTGACGACTGGGGATCCCTCATGACTTAAGAAACCCCCAGGGGTAATTATAAATATTATAGTGTTCATGTTTTTTTGGGATGATTACATCATGGCTGGATTGCCTTGATAGACGAATGGGGTAGACAACTTTGGATGTGAGTTTGCACCAAGTGCCCATATGAGTACAGTGCTTCCCAGCAAGTTGTTTCTTCGGGTGAAAGGTCATAGAAATTGAAATTCAACTCAAGTCGGCATAGTAATGTATACTAATGTGTCTAGATAGTATACATATATATATATATATATATATAATTATTTTCATAAAGTTTTTGATTTGATTGTATTTGCTCACATACAAATATGATATATGTACATGTCATATGTCACATGCCAGATATAGAGCTGCTTGGCAGCACCATTGTATGTTTGAACCCCCTTGAAGAATTTGCGAATCCGAATTCCCAATACATGTAGATGTCCATATCACGGAAAGACCGGTTATCCAAGTACCTCTTGGGCCTTATTGATCGAATATAATCTGGCAATGGAGAACCACACAATCACATATGTTCACTGATAACAAAAGCGAGCTAGCGATGAATCGAATGCTTATCAAATGAATCCTCAATACATGTTATTTACTTGTTAATTTTGCACTTATCTACTTTTCAAACCACCATGTTTGGAACGCCCCGCAATTTTATATGGATTCAGTCACCATCTCTTCCGTTAAATTACATTAGCTCCTCATTTTTGCTGGTAACATTTTGTTTTGAATGGGTTGAAGTATGAGTAAACGTTCACCTGGGCTTGTTGAAGTGCGCAGGAAGCTCTCTTTCTGGGTCGTCCTGCCCTGCAACGCCTGGGGGCGCCAGTTGAAAGCCAGCAGCCGCGGAAGGTGCGCGAATGTAACCCGATTGATTTTATTCATGATCGTTTTTCTTGCCGGAATCAAGTGGGGTGTTTATTGCAATTATACTTGTTATATACCACCATTTTCCAAGATCATAATCTGCACATAGTAGAGTTACGAGTGTAATATGCACTGTTTTTGCGTAATTAAATGCGGTGTGTTTTTCGAAACGTCCCGACAGCTCCCGATCTTGCCGTATCCTTGTTTGGCTACGGGGTCGCAGGTCCGCAGCCAAGGATTCTACGTAGGCTCGCAGGATTTGGGCAGTCCCCAGGGGAAGTCTGCCCTTAAAATCGTTGATCATCGTTGATCCATATCCATGAAGGCCTGCAATTACAACATACATTCCTGAAAAAGTGATCTCCTAACTCCAGCCTAACCCCCTATCTGGCAGGGTCTACATTAGTGGTGGCATCTCCAAATCTGCGGATTTCTTCAGCAGGAAGCAACAAGTCCAACAACAAATGCCCCCATCTGACCGAGAGAACATGGAGATTGAAGCCAGTCACATTGAAGATTCAATCAGCATCAATCAGCACCAATCAGTCATATCGGGATCATGATGCAGAAAAAAAAACTGGGGACATACGTTCACCATGAGCCGACCAGCCTAGGAATTCCAGAAGCAACTGTATTTCGAACCGCCAAGCTCCGTATTTCTAGACGATTCTCGTTGGTTTTAGATCCCCACGGTTCTTGATCTTATTCCCCCAACCTTTATTCCATTGGTTGCGAGGAGGTGTGGTCACTGTCCCATTCGGAGTGTTGTGTTTTTGTCCAAACATCATCAAAACAAGGTCTCAACCCGAAAATCTGTTTTCAACCATCACCTAGACCTAGACTCCTAGACATTTCTCCATTTCTCGGATTTGAATCCATCATTGCTCCATGAATCTAACCTTTTGATATAGCTGTTCCATTTATTGACAATATTATGGTTGGTTATTCATACTTTTTTTCCTGCTCATTAATCATGAATAATCATGAATATAGGCTAGGCTGTATTCATAAGTATATTCCATATTAACAATTTATTTTCGCATCCATCTTCGGTCTCAGATCACGAGGTCAGCCTGAACTTTGGAGCCTCGTCTTAGAAGATCGCTTGGCTTCCATTGCAGGCACTTGGTCCAGTCAGGACCTTGCAGGCCTCTGGGACCGTACAAATCATGGGATGGGGATGTGGGGAAAAGGCCAAAACCTTGGGGATCCGTTGGAGGATATATGATAAGATCATGGGCTTTACCAAGCAAGAATGTTTGATAAGGTCTGATGTCTGTAATTATTGCCAATAGGTAGTCAAAACATGGATGTTAATGTGTGAATCATTGTGAATCATCTAAAATCAATTTGCAAATGAGGAAAATTCTGTCCAGCCATGCTTGATTAGCCGAGAGTTCTGAGTATGTTGAATTTCAAGGATATGAATGGTGGTAAATCTAAATGAGATTAGCTATATTTGTTGTTTGTATGTCTTCTTTTCTTGGGCTGGTTGAATCTCATGTTTGTGAATCAAGATTCCTGTTGGATGGCTTCTTGGTTATTTGACTCAAGCGGTCAGAAATCTTCCAAGGATCTTGTGCTTCCCCAAGCTATCCTCATGGGGATTCCATGGCGAATCTTAGCCATATATTCCAAAGGCGGCTCGCCTTTGGAGGGACTTGTCCCGCTATAGATTCCATTAAATCCCATTAAACCACCATTTCATCCCCAGCCTTGGATTGGTAGTTGAATCATGTTGAATCCTTGCGCTGGTCTTTTGCGACACAAATGGAGAACAACCAGGTTGACAGCGACACAAATTATGTTTGTGAACTACCAAAGGTTGACCATGATTTCGAAAATCCAATCTTCTCCAAGTGCCTTTGGTGAGCGAAAAGTGAGGTTTCATGCGGGAAGACCAGCTGGATGGAAGTTACAGTCACCCTATCGAGTGACCCGGTTGTGTCATGGGAGATCTAAACGTGAGGCTGGCAGTATCTGGGTGTATAACTATAGTAACTTGGGTTTATTGGGATATCTCGACCTAGCGAAATGGGCTTAGTTGGACCAGCTTCTAATTGGCTGCTGCGAATATTTGGGGGTTGGACGTGGGTTGGCTTGGCACAGCCAAGGGGAGAACACACGATTCACAAGCAGACTTCAGATGCTAAATCAGAATAGGGAATGTTTGCGACGTCCATTTTTGAGCTGCCGCAGGTGCACTTGCGGGAAGCCAATCAGCGCGGATAGACTGTTGCATGCAGGGAAGATGAGTTGATCGATTTGAACATATGTATTGTCTTATTAATTTGGTTCTGCATGATTGAATTTTGGGCTCACTCAGCATGGGTAGTGGCTTTGGGTCATCACCTCACCATCACCTCAGCCGCCCTAGTGCCACTGAGTGCCAGCCTGAGAGCCTTTGGTTCAGACCTTTGGTGGTAGTAGCATATCATAGATTTACATGAACTTTGAGGCTTCATTTACAGCATTATTTTGGTGATAGGCCATCCTCCATCCATCCTTTACTAGCCCTTTCTCCATTCATTGCTGATGGAGGTTCTTGTTGCTTTGAGGCGCTTATGAGTTCAATGGAATAGGTATTGGGTATCAGGTGCGTTTGTGAATTCAATTTGAATTTCTTATCCCATTGTTTTCTGTTGCAAAGATGCGTCCAACAAACACCCAAGATCATCCAAATTCTCTGAGGTACGCCGCAAATGGATTGCCCAAAGAGGTAAGAGTCAAGATTGGCGGCCACAAGAATCAGATGGATCGCAGAGTCAAGGTCTGCCAGATGTGAGAGTTGATGGTGGCATCACCGGTTAAACATACTGTATTACTAGTATGTGTTCGATGGACGGGTAAAGGATCAAAGGAGCCCCTCTGTGAATTTAAGAAGGATTGAACAGTGAAACCCCGTTTAAGATCTGGACAGGCCCAAACCTTTTCTAGATTGTGTGGGGTCCCGATTTCCCTCGATGGTGCCCCAAAGAAGGGATTGTAACAGGTCCTCATTTGCTAATGTTTGTTCCTATGGTGAATTGGTTTGGTGTCATGTTTGCCAGAGCAAAGTATTTGCAAGTATTTGCTGCTTCTAGATTCTGTTTGGCACCGGTTTCAGTCAGAAAAAACATCCCCAAACAAGCTTGAAGGTGGAGTAGCCATTGATCAATGCGCTGAGTTTTCTGCAGGGTTCGGGTAGCATCCAATATATTCCAGTATCATGGATATATCGGGGTGAATCATATATTGTGACCTCACTGTGACGTCAATGCAATGATGGTTAGTAAGGGGGATCATCCCCAAATGTTCTTATTTCAGCATATTTCATCCATTTTCAAGTTGGTGAACTAGTTATTATAGTTCAGAAAATTATATCCAGTATACCCTCCGACAATCAAATGTGGCAATGGAAAACCCTCCATATGTGTAGATTAATTATCTATAATTATCTTAGCATTTAGACGCCCATTTATCAAGGATTTCCTAGCTATGTTTCATGACCGGAGGCCAAAACCAAATTGTAGTGTTATTTGGTTTCTTTGGTTTCTTCTCATCAGATTAAGTTGCATAATTGGATTCTGTTGTGTTTGGTTTATCTCTTGGCACGTGTCCGTGTAAAGCGTTAGTGGTAATCCCACGATTTAAAACTATATAATTGAATCCCATTAAATCTCATTAAGTCCCACACAAATCCCCTTAAACTGGCAATTTTTGATGGTTAAGTCTCCAAAATTTTGTTAAACCACCATTAATCCCATTAAGTTGTATTAAAAGAGACCATTAAAAGTTTAATCACCATTAACCACCATTAAGTTGATGGTTAATCCCATTAATCCCATTAATCCCATTAAATCCCATTAAATCCCATTAAACAATTTTTTTACGGAGACCGCCCGCCCTGCAGGTGAGCATGTCTGAGCTTCTGAGTGCGGCCAACGTCACACTTGACCAGGTGCAGCCGTTACCACAGCTGGTGAATGGCAGACAGATCCCCAGTGCATGATACGGAAACATTAGCACACGATAAAACATGATAGATTGATATGATTTTGTTATATTTGTTCATTGTATATTCTATGTATTTTATCAATATGTTTGTTCATGGTATTGATCATATATAAATATATATATATACATATTTAAATACAGAATAAAGGCAAACATATTCACAAATAGCAAACACATATACATGTCCCTATAATTTATGTGTGAAACATATAGGTACATATGGGTAACTTGGGGGCGATTCAATGTATCTCTGGTTATACACTAGTCATTCAGTGCATACCATTTAAGTAACGCCACATTTGTGAACCACGACTGAGGTGACGGATGTTCATCCAATATGGATCTTTAAAGGGTATAGTAACCCCCCGTTTCACGTCAGTGTTTCAAAATGTTTTCGCTGAAAAATGGGATTTTACTGTTCAATCTTTTGGGGGCAGGAATGCAGTCGCTGTGCAGAGTTTAACTTGACCGGCGAGAGAGCTCGATTGCGGCGCGTGGGGCTGGAGCTGGACTTGACGCTCTTTTATTCCAACCTGTGGTTTTCATGGCTGCTGGGTGAGAATGGGCACAGGAACAGCAATATTTCTGGACGGTTGATGCGAGGGGTGTATACAGTGTATATACTGTTGATATTTGCTGATACTTGCACATAAAAACCAATAGTATACATACTATTAGTATTTGCCATTTACTATTTATACTTGCTATATGTTTGGATATTTATGGATATTTGATATATACCATAGAGAGATTTGAAATATATATATATATACCTGGAAAGCCAAAAACACAATTTTTTCTGGTCATTATGGGAAAAAGCCGTAATGAACATTTTTTTTTGTAAAATATTGTTTTTACCCGTAATGACCAAAAAAAAGGTCAAATCAAAGAACATTGCAGTCCTACCCGTAGCAAAACCGTATTTTTTCAACATTTTGTTGAAAAAAAAACGTAAAAAACCGTAGCAGCTCTCACGCAAGCCTACCCGTGGCAAAACCGTATTTTTTCGACATTTTGTTGAAAAAAGGCCGTAAAAAGCCGTAGCAGCTCTCACACAAGTGGCTCCAGACGATCAAAGCCGTAATGACCAAAAAAAATGGTCAAGGCCGTTTGACCCCAAAAAAATGGGATTATGGCTTTCCAGGTATATATATACATGCATGTGCACATACTATGGACGTTTGATTTTTTTTACTGTAATATATAAAATATATATGATACTATGCATATATAGTAAATATAACATATATATATATATACTATTGACATACACTAGCCGCGGTTGAGCATCCGGCTGCCCATGTGCCCAGGGCCGATGTGTCAACCTGGTTCCTGCCCAACAAGGACAGCATGGCATGGACCGTTTTATGGTGTTGGGGATCACAGTCTGACCAACAGAAATGGCCTGGAATCCAGTAGCCTTAGTCAGTTTAGGTCTGGCCGGTCTAGCCTTTACTGAATTCAATGATCCCAATTTTTTGCATGTTTTTTGTTTGGTCGAATTTTGGATATTGACCGGAATGCAACATCTAACTGGCGGCCTGTTGTCTCTCAGGAGGTTGGGGTCTACCCGGATCTGGCTCTTATGCTCAAGAAATGTTTGCCGCATCCTAACTACCAAATTCCATAGTTGCTTTGGGAAGATGAACCGCAAACTGACCAACCACCTTTAGGATAGCCTTTCCTTTTCCTTTTTTTTTCTCGTCTTCTGTTCCTTTTATACAATTAATTGCCATCGTTCAAAGCGTGCATTACATCTCCCGATTTGTAGATCAAACTCAACCCCAGAAAAATCAATCCCAGCATTTAGCCACCTCCCCATTTTTTTAACCAAAAAAATCACGACTGATTCGCCTTGGAATTCAACCGTTAACCTCCAAAAGGTGACCTTTTGGATGGTTGGTGGACACCGTTGCTTCTGTCTTGATACCCCACATGCATTATTGGTCGTTTTTTGCCCCTCGTATACATTCCTATTGCATTGTTAATTGTGATATATTGTGATCATATTCCCGTTTGGAGGAGAAAGCTCCCATGATATCCCCATTTGGCATCCCATATATACCATCCATTTTTAGCAACATCACAATTCATTTCTGGAAGGTGATCTTCTCATAAATTCCATTGGTTATCATACTTGTATCCCAGGCATCGGAAGCGGTTTATACCATTTAATATCCCACGGTGCTCATCTAACTGGAAATATTCCTAAGACAACTGGGGGGAAACTATGGTGTCCAACCATTTACTCAGCTACCATTTTGTTTCAATCTGAATCAGAGCTGTGAGAGGTGCACAGTGCTGCCTCACAAGCGGATTTGTGGTTCGATTAGTGGTTTATACACCACTTATGCCTGGTGATGATACATGTGATACCCACATCATTAGCCATTTATTGGATATATTCCACATAAATAAGCCCATATATACATGTCATATGAATTCTTAGCACCACATAGATCAACATATGAATTACCCATGATTTTCCACATAAACATCATCCCCCATTGACTCACCATGTCGTAGGAGGTCACCTTCGAGCTGCGGGTCCAGGCGCGGCAGCCCGTGGAGGGCGTGCGCACCATTCGGAGCGTCGCCGCGGCGCAGTCCTTCTTCGACGCGCGGGAGCGCTGGGGATTTGGGGAGTTCACCGAGATTGGGAAAACCATGGTGGAAGTGGAAGTGAAATGAGGTGAAAATCGGACATTTAACTTTTAAAAATCAAAAAAAATGGAACCTAAGCTGAAAAAAACTTGGAAAATGTTGGAAATTAGAAGTGAAAGTTTGGAGTTGGATCGATTTAATACTTACAGTACCTATCACCTTACCAGAAAAAATGATGAAAATTGGACTTGGCAAGCAATAGTGTTTGACCTATGGATTTCAGCGCTGGGGGTTGGACATTGGTCCAGCGCTAGCATGGCTGGGCATACGACACACTACCAGTATAATTATTTGAAGATGTTGGATATTTTGCAGCGGGCTAACACCAGGGGAATCATTGCTGTATATAGATAGTTGTAAATCAAAATCAGATGTGGCCAGTATACTTGGGGTGTAGCCTACCGATATTGGTGCTTGACATTGGGATCATTGTCGCAATTGTTTAGCCAGTTTTTTCTATGTGCAACGATATTCCCAGCGCAGTGATGTGTGGTTGTTGCACTTTGGAGAAGCCCGCGGGAATAGCCCCAATCCTAACATTCAGTTGTGGTCCGGTTCCATGGTTCACCTTTATATATATATATATATATGTTTCTTCAAGATCGCCTTGCCAGCTGCTTCAGGACTACAATGGTACAAAGGACGACCATCCGCGTGTCACTCGCAGAAGCTTCGGCATTCGCTTGCTGTTTCATCAGCAGGGCGTCATAGGCAGCTGGGCTTGGGTGGTCAATGGCAGACATGTGACATAGCAGGGGCACCATCATAATGGAATGAACCTTCATGGAATGATATACCGTATGTATACCCTTAGGCTATCTTTGGTTATGCTGGATGACCAGGGGCATTATCCAATTTTTGTGGGATTCACAACCCATCTCCTGGGGATATGTTTGCTGGTGGCTGAGTCAACCTCAACCAGCCCATCAAATCTCAGGCCGTCCAAGAAGATATCAAAGAAATTAGTGGATAACCATTTAAACAAACAGTCAATCCCATCTCCCTTTCATATAGTTTCATTTTAAACACTACCTGTGGTTTCATCCCCTAGGGGAAGGGATCATTTTTTCAACACTCCGCCAGACACCATAACGGATTATTCAACAAACAAAAACATCAGGGATAAAATCAACACCAGCCATATTAAGTCATATTATGGTCTTTGAAAAAAACGCAAAATCATCATATTCCTATCTAGTGGTTAGGAAGAAGGGTTCCGGAACCATGAGCATCCATATTCCCTACAAAAAAATCGGGAGCTGTGAAAGGAGCTACGAATAGAGTTTCCCAACCCCATGATAGCTATATATATATATGCAATATCCATCTATACCTGTATATATTATTAGTTTTATCCCATCATATCATATGATATTCCCATGATTTCCCAGAAATGCCCCCCATGATTCTCCAATGTTACATTTACATCCTTGATAAAGTGCAGTATCCCAATATATCATTGGTTTTATTTGGTGTTATCCCACAGTATATCCCCGTTATTTCTTATGGAAAATCCCAGCCACTTCTAATAGTTATATATCCCACTCTGTTGGTTTGGTTTTATCCCAGCCAACCCCATTCTTTCCCATGATTTTATCCCATGATTCGTTGGCAAAAAAATGTTGGAAACATAGCCCTTGGCTAATACCAGGTCGTTGGGATCCGATGACCTTGGCCTTTTTCTGTTTGCAAAGCTGCACCTTTCTGGGCGTCGCCTGGACTTTGACGGAGCTGCTCTGCGCCGGACTCCTGGGTGTCCGGGTGAGTCCTGGTGGAGAAATCAATGGTTATGGGAGATAACTTGGTGTAATGATAAATAATTGCATATTAATGGGCTAGATATTGAATGATATTGATATTCAAGATATAGAAAAATACGAAGATCTGAAGAATCTTGAAAGTGAGTACAGTATATAGATGTTCTTCCAAACAGAACACCTTTCCACGCCGCCCAGACCTTCATTCCCATCCTTTGCGACCTGCGGGGTCGCCCTGCACCCGCCTGGCTGGAGTCGCTGCAGCGGGTGCGCCATTCGTTTACAGGGCGCCAAAACCGCCTTTGGCCAGGATTTGGAGAAAAATTGGTCAAAATATAGATGAACATTGGCATTATGAAAGCCCAAACTCAGAGACCCGTGAAGAGCGGAGTGTCATCCTGGAAGTGAAAAATGACATAAAAGGATCTGGACTAAGACACACTACAAACCAGGCAACAAGAGAAAATCGGTGGGGAAATAGGCAGGGTCCAACTTTAAGGCCACAACCGACCCGCCGTATAGACTGGACACTCAAAGGCTTTTGCTTGTTGTAGCAATTTCCAGCAATCTAACACATTGCAATGGGAACTCCGGAAATGTTTCTGTTTACCACGACGATTATCCATTGTGATTTGTCCATTGTGAGACAAGATCGCTGCCAGGTATGTGAAAAATTGACCATTTCTCCATCTCTCAATTTTTCCCTGGCATGCAGCACTTCCTCTATCCCAACTGACGTCTATTCTTCAAGGGAGATGGGACACACCTGACACACCTTCAGCCAACTCGACCCATGTAAGATTCACTGGCCCATTGGTGCCGCTTTGCTGAGAGGCACCACGCGAAAAGAAGGAGTGATCTTCGCTGCTTCGCAGAAAGAGGTGCTTGCTTCGGTCGGGCAGCTTTGCCAAAGGGACCTTAAGTCATGCTGTTTCCAGAGGGGCCTTTGACCCCGCATATGGGGATCTTTCAATCATTTTGGAATTGACATTCCATTTGAATGCGCATATGTTTTTGTTTTGTTTCTGGTTGGTTTCAATCGGTACATGTGTGATTGCTCATCCATTTTTATCACGCATGTTTTCCGGACATGTTGAAAGCAAGGATGACATTACATTGTAGACCACCTTCAAAAATATGATCGCATGGAATATCATGGGGTTCCAGGGCATCAAATTGAAATCAATTGAATCACTTGAACATGATGTTCCTCTTCTTGGTGCTGTCCTTTCCGGAGTTTCATGTTTTACCAGCAACTAACATCCCAGCTGCCCATTTGATCCCATGTGGTACTTGGCCAGATTCCAAAGTGATGGATGTTGATCGGTGGCAACCTCCTACCATTGAAATGATCACAAGGTGGAATGGATGATGAAAATACATGAAAAGTCAATGAAAGTCCCTTTTGCCCAGTGCCAGGGGTAAATCCCTAGCTTTATCAACTTTACATAACTTTACAAACATGTACTAACCGCTAACCTTTGTAAATTCTTGTTAAATTCTTGAAGCCTTTAGGATGGTGTTAGCAACTGCCTCTCGGACCCCACAGCATGTCGCCACCCTCACCCTTTGCCATGGCGCAATGGCGGCGTGTTTCTATGCTGCCACTGCTGTTGTGGTGCTGCCTATCCGCGGCTTTCATAGGTTGTGGTGTGGCTCAATGGGAACCAACACTTGCTATTGGTCCGTGGTTGCTTCGTATGTATTCTCCAAGATGGCTGGTTCCATATTTGGTGGCTTGATGTGGCTCTATTGGAATGGTGGCTTCACTTTTGCCATGTGATACAAGGTGTTGACCCCCAGCTATAAGTTGTTGTTCTTTTCAAATGTGCGTGATATATCTACCGATAATCGATCTATAAACCACAGTCAACCATATAGTTAACCATAGTTAATCTATGTTACTCTACTTACGTTGTAAGCCAACTTAGCTATCGATTGGGCACAGCTCCTTGCACCACCTCGCACTAGTCACGTTTGCAGGCCCTGTAGCGAGACGTAGCACATTGCTGGGTTTGTTTTCTGCGACACCGCAAGCCGCGAGACTTGACGCGAGGTTTTTCATGGTTGTTCGCTCAAATTGGAAAACTACTCAGTCTGGAAAAGTCTTGATACGTCTTATTCTCTTTGTATTTGTACCAAATATCCAAATTGAATAGAAATGTAGAGATTTGCATCCTAGGTTTGGGGTTGAACATGGGTATTTGATGGATTTGCATCCTAAGGTCTATTCAAATGGCATAGTAAAGATTAAGATCCTGGGATTTGGGTTCAACATGGGTCCAGAATATGGATCAAAACGCTGACTAGCTCCCTGGTCACCATGCAAAGAGCGTGCAAGCGAAGCACCACTGAGGCAGGCGCTGCCGGGTTCGCCTCGTTTTGCCGGAAAGTACGATGACCCTGAGTTTCCGGGTGGCTCAGAATGGGGCAGTTTGGCAAATCACTGATTCATCCATATTCATCCATATTCATCCTGTATTTGATGATCACTACCGTTTTTTTTTTACCATTGTCCTAATGGATAGTATCCCCATTTGTTGACAATTGCAACATGATGATGGTGATGATGGTGAAACCATGCAGCAAACGAAGCACAGATAGCAGTGCGCTCATGGTCATGCAATGCACATCATGACACATAAATAATGCCATCAATATTAGACACCCGCCAGAAACCACGGTTTTGTAGGGGATATACACTTGTTTGTGACCATTTAGGTTTAATATTAGGGAGATGGGATCATTCACATTCTGAAGCAAATGATGGTCGGACCCTGGTATCTCCTGATAACATACCACCCGGGGAATCATAGTGGTACAACTGGAAAGTCGTGGTGATGCTGTTATATACTGTACACATTTTAGCTAAATTACATTCAGTTACTGTATATCATTCAGGATCCTTCCCAAAAATCAAAGTTCACTCGCATAGCTGGCATAGCTGGTGTCTTTTGCCTGTCGGAGTCCCCTCTGCGGAGGTTGCCCCAGAGAGATAGTACCGCAAGGTGCTCGAGTGCTCGTCAGGTGCTGGGATTTTGAGGGATGGCTGTGGTTCTGATTTCTTCCGGAGCCGGGATGAAAAGGGGATGAAATTGGAAGCTGTTGGGAAAACCAATGACAAACCTCCAATGATAGACAATCCAAATCGGGCACCATAGGCCAATAGAGGCCAATAGGACAAAGAACATAGACAACCATTTTTTCCACCCCACTGGGCGAAATATCCGCAGTCACAGTGGCTCAACTACAGCCAGGCTTACGGAATGATGTTGATTACTAGGTGCACCAGATCAGCGTGTACCTACCAGAGGGCGCCCCCCGTTGTAAGTTGGTTTTTAAAAATTAACTGTAGATATACCCTCTGGTTATTTAACATAACCATGGGAAATGACCCATTTATAGATGGTTTACCTATTAAAAATGGTGATTTTCCATGGCGAACTGTTAGTCATAACCAGATGTAACTACCATAACATCCAGAAACCATGGTCAACCAAAGGATGCAGATGTCTTTTTCTTCGTCGGTGGACGTTCCAAATCCCCACTTATCAAGAACGAGTAGGAAGCATCCACCTTGCTATGTTTTGTTTACCCAAGATATTGGTTACAATCACGTTTGTTGGGTATATGACCCATATCCTGAATTCTCCTGACTTCCCTCCTGTAGACTAACACACATACGGAATTCCATCATGCATCTGTTGATCATTTGCGGGAAACAACCATAGATACCTGTCGTTTGTTTTAAAGCCAGAGTTCATATATCCCATTAAATCCGATGACACCCCAGTAAATTCCATGAAATCCTATATTGAATCATATTGAATCCTGTTAAACCACCATTGTTTCAGCCCATGTTGGTTCGAAAAAACATCCCCATTGTCTTCACCACGCCAGGGGCACTGATGGTGAAGGCCCTAGCTGCCAGGGCAAGAGCTGGGAAGCCGTTGGACGCCGAGGACGAGGCCATGGGTCAAGGTATGGTATGGGTCAAAATAAAAGACCTGTATTGAAGTTGAAGGTTATTGGGTATGTTTAATTGGTAAATCATGGCAAATCAACTATTTCATAGGTTAATGCTAAATATTTATGGTTAATGGTTTATGGCTAATGGATATTCATGGATATTAATGGGTAACGGTTAATGGTTATACAAGGTTGTTCCCCCCCAGTTATGTTAGTTGGTTTATAAACCATAGTAACTTTGATATATCTACCATAAACCCTAGTTATTGGAGTTATAAACCAACTTAGCTAACGAACTGGAGCACCACCTTGTATTTATGGTAAAGTAAGTCAAATATTAACATTGACCTAAATCATCCAAAACTAAAGTATAGACTAGATATTTTAGATGATTTTAGATGATTCAAGTTTATAATGTTTGTATTTACTTCAATAGTTGGGGTACTCAATTTTGAGCCATATCCAGTTGTAAAAGGGGAGAAACTTACTATATACTATAGCGGGCTGGCTATAACCAGGGCCACAGACCCTGCAAGTATTCCCCCACAAATGGACGATGTTGGAAAGTGGTTGGTGAGTTTCTGATGGTTTTAGCGTTGCTTTTGTTTGTTAAAGCATGCTCAAAACTGTGGGTATTGCACCTCAGATGTTGGTGACCTTTGGGGTTACCGTTTCCCAAAAAAAAACATAACATAACATAGCAATCAATTAGCAATTGAAATAGAAAACCTGGTACAGTACAGTATTTATCTAAGCGAAATCATCAGTTAAATACCATGCTCATCAAATTTTGCATGGTTTTTGTGTTAGCTGAATCTTCTACATTCAGCCAGCCCCCTGGATAGACGGCCATGGTCGGGCCCGTCGGAAAGGTGCACCAGACAGCCTGGACGGCAATCAGCAACTGAGCGTTAACAGGGGAAACCGTCAGGGTCAATCAATATGAAGAGGCGGTTAGTGTTGCATACTTGGGATTTGTTTGGTTTGTTTAATAGTTTGAGTATGACAATGGGTTAGTTTAATACTTTTTGATTAATTGGGTTATTTTAACATTCGTCTAAAAGTAGAGTGACTTGTGGGATGTCATGTGCAATTTGTCAGTCCTCCCATGCCAAATTGTCAGATCTCATTCTTTGGCTTCAGAAAGTCAGAAACACAATGAAACAGCCTTTCTTTCTATATGATTTCCCGCCAAGTGGTGGTTTTCTCAAGATGCCACAGGATGAGTCTCTTCCCCAACCGTTCCTGGCCTCAGGTTGTCTATTGATTTTTCCTCCAGAGGCTGAGGGTTATCAGTCGGACAAGGTGATGCCCCCCCCCAGTTATGTTTGTAACCGTTACCTCCATTAAATAGTTAATGCGATATGTTATCTACCAACATGTTGCTTTCATAAATCAGACAATATTGGCGTATTATAGATAAATGTATAATACACGTGGAGTGGATAGAATTATGATAGGCATATTTCAAACTCTCCACACTAAAACGGGAATAGGTGTCTACCTACTCCAGGATGATCATGATAATAACAATAGTAGCAACAGTAATCATCATATTACTACAAAAAGCAAGGTGGGCCAGAGCACCCAAAAGCAAGACGGCGCACAGCACACCTTTTTTCAGAAATCTTGTGGTGTGGGCAGCTGTGCTCTGCACGAAATCGACGCAAGATCTTTATTGAGACATCGTGCGCACTGATGGCATCAGTGGCTACAATCTACAATTCACCACAGCATGCTGCGTCGGCTATGTCTTGAATGATCATGACAGATGAGACATGATGAAAGATGTGTGAAGACTTCTCTGTATAAAAGTTTCTATGCGTAAAAGCTACTGTGTGTAAACTCGTCTGCGCGTAACAGTGTGCAAAAGCTCCTCTGTGTAAAGGTCTTTTGTGAAAGAAAAGTGTGTAAAAGCTTCTGTGTGTAAAAGCTTCTGTACGTAAAAGTTTCTTTGCGTAAAAGCTTCTGCGTGTAAAAGTTTCTGTGTGTGAAAGTTTCTCTGTGTCAAGGTTTTTTTGTGTAAAAGTTTCTGTGTAAGAGTTCCTCGGTGTGTAAAAGTTTCTCCGTCTCGCTCCCTCCCAACGGAGCTCTCCCCAAACTATTTCCCACGGTTTCCTGTCCGTCCACGCTGCTCGCTCCCTCCCAGCGAAGCTCTCCCCATGAGCTATTTCCCACGGTTTCCTTTCCGTCCATGCTGTCGACGCTTCCCTCTCGCTCCCCCTAAACGAGAACCCAAGCATCGGAGATGCTTTTAGGAAAAACATAGCAATAAACATATATAATGATAATAGTAACAGGAGTAGTATAGTGATTAAAACAGCACGATAGTGTCACAAATTAATAGTATCATGTTCATTTAAGTATAAGATATATATATATATATATATTTTTATATATATTTATATTTATATCGACCATGGATCCCCGGATCCCCTCTATCTTTGTTGCTTCAAACCCGGTGCCAGGCGGTCCCTCGGAGGTGATCGTCACCTGGGTGGAGAGCCAGCTGCGCTTCCCCGACGGTCGCAGCTGGAGACGACGCCGATGAACCGCGGCCAAGGAAACCTGGGATTTCTCGGTGTTTTTTCAACGGGTTTCATGGGAAAACCTGGGATGTTGGTGATTTTTGGTTGGTGATTTTTGCGTGATTTTTTTGGGTGGTTTTGATGGTTTCATGGAATATTTTTTCGGGATTGCTAAGTGATGTTGATAGGTTGTTGATGGTTTTTGAATGTTTTTGATGGGATGTTTACGGGATCCAAAAATTGGGGTTTACCGGGTTTTTAACCAATCAAAATCAGGGTTTTTGTCGGTCTTTATATTGGGATTTCAATTAAATATTATGTGTAATTCAGAAAACGGTTTTGTTAAGGGCAAATCTTGATCAGCTTTTGTGGGTGTTGCCATTGCTGAACGTGTTTTGAACTGATTTATTGGCGTTTATCGGGGTTTCATGTGTTTCAGTACGAGTTGTTTTGGCTTTATGTGGTTGAATATATGGTTAGTTATTTCATGTTATTTCCAAATAAGTGTGATTTCATACCGTTGCTTATGAGACCGTGGCAAACACCACAAAAATATGTGCAAAACATATGGCCAAATGTCTGTGAATGATTGTGTATGCACATAGATAGACTAAACTTGTCGATTGCCATGATGTTTTACTGAAAGATCCTCCAGATCCCGGCCCGGCTCCCAGAAATGGTAGGAGGGACAATCTACCGGAACCCTTCTTTTTTGGGTCGGAACAAGACATGGATTTCTGTAGATATACTCCTTACACCAATCCATTGACCAAATAGGACGAGGCCCAGCACGTTTTGGCCGGAGGTCAAAGGACATCGCCGCCACGGAGCTTCACAGTGTCAAAAAAAAGAACAGGTGGAAGATGCGTGGTCCTCGTTTTACCCTGTGAAGAATCGGGAATATTGCATCCCAGAATGATTCATATATCAAACAAAAATGGTTCCGGGAATTTGCTGAAATATGTTACAGGAAGATGTAGAGGAAACGCCATGTGACAATCCATCCAGTGAGCATAGCGACCTCGCACCGACCTTATCCCTTTGAGGAATTGTTTTTTTCTCCAGGGCAATGTTAAACCATGTTGAACCATGTTTAACCATGTTAAATCTATTCTATTTCCCCCTTGTTCAAGTAAAGGGTGGTCAATATGAAGAGCATGTTCCTGTTTTGGTCTTCCAAAAGCGCTATTCCAACTCTTCAGCCCAACAATGGGCCCTAGCGCTTTGGTGCTCAAAATGCAGCTGTCACTCGAGAGTGAAGCCCCTAAAATAAAACATAATTTTCACTCATCAAACCATCTCTTCTCAAGAAAAATCATCAATGGAAAACTTACTTTCCAAGGCTTTGAAACTTGCTTTGTTTCAGTGCTTTGCCAGCAGCCATGATGCGGATTTGGATGCTGGGGTCGCAGCCTCAAAGGGCGGGAATAAACAGAGTGATGGACAGATAGACAGACACTGTTATTTTTTGGAAGATGTGATATAGAGATATGTAGAGTTTATGATTTCTATATGTAAATACAGAATTATATAATACAATCATATATATATATATAATTATATATATATACAGATAGCGTGTTTCTTTTTGAAGAAAAAACGCATATATCTGGAATTATTTATGTATATCCTTGGACACCTTGAACGAACAAATAGGGCTGCAATCAAAAGAAAGGCTCATTGGTTGTTTCGTGGCTCGCAAAATTCCAGGTCATTTGCAATGATTCTCGCTGGTTTGTCAGTGTGGTAAACTCCACAACACGCCCCCTATTTGGAGTGTATATCTATAATATGAACAAATATATATATATATATATACATACATATAAATAGATAAGTTAATATAACATAAATAAAAAGTTAAAATGAAAAACATGAACTAAATAATCACATAATTTAGATTTAAATAAATATAAAACATATACATAATAGAGACATAAACGAACACATGTATATATATATATACTGATACATCCGAAATGGGGGGTTACATGGTTAAATCACGACTTTCCATCAGATTTGGTGGCTATCTCCCAAAATCACTCCCAAATGGTCGTGCACCTTTGGTCACCCCAGCATGACAGGGAGGTGGGGATGCACAATTCAATGCTTCCAAGCAAAGGGTGCCAAGACTATGACCCTTTGTCCTGCTTTGTCCTGCAATGTCCTGCAGGGTCGATAAACTCTCAACGTTGGATTCCAGGGAGCAACCACTGCTGGCTGAGGTGTTTGAGCTCCGCCTTTAGCAGCGACCCGGCTTGAAGCTGGATGAGTTGTAGCGATTTCATGGGAAATCAATGGATCAAACACGGACAATCACTTCTGGACAGCAAAAGAACAGCGGCATAGATAGGGAACCATGCCAAAATGATGAACATGATACTTGATATAGTGCAAATGTTCAGTATACTTGGACCATTTGCGCCCAGTTGGCGGCCCAGGTTGATGAACTTCAGTTTCCCATTGGTAATTGAACATCGTTATTGAACGTATTAGAATGTACAGATTATTAATGATGATTATCTGGTTGGTGGTTTGGAACATTTTTCCATATGTTGGGAATAATCATCCCAACTGACTAATATTTTTCAAGAGTGGTTGAAACCACCAACCAGTTATGGATTGCTCGAACGAAAAAACTATGTTCATCCATGTTCCATAGCAAATTGTGATCCAGAGGGTAATCCTATCGTATGTGTGTTTTTGGTGAGGTGCAAGTCCGCAAAAGATAGAAAAAACAAAATACCCTAAACTGTAGTGATACTGCGGATGGTTTTGAAATCCTGCACCAGTTGGTAAATGGTTTATTGATCTCATGAAATTTGCAGTGTTTCATAGTTGCCAACAGTTACAAACTGGCGCGTTTTTTTTTCCATCAAGAATGGTATCTATAGCTACATAAGTAAATATCCATAAATAGCCCACTAGATTAAGGCGATAGTATCACTTTTCGATCCTTTTTTGGGTGTCAAGTATCAGTGCTTGTGCTTCATTTCAACGCCAGGTCATCCAGTGGACCTTTGCAGCTTGAATCGTGACTTGTGCAGCTACAACAGCTATACCGGCTTTGCAGATGTTGGCACAGGCAAGAGCTTGGTGAATCCGTGAGTTTTTTTTTCCATCCAAAATCACCCAACATAGCTATTGAAAATTGCCATTTATAGTTGATTTACCCATAAAGAATGGTGATTTTCCACAGTTATGTAAACGTTTACTAGAGGGTTTTCATAGTTCAGAATATTTTCAGATCACATGTTTCTCAGTTTCTCATCTTTCAACATCTTTTCAGTGCATCCTTTCTGTTACTCCACGGCTGGGCGGCAAATCCGGCGCTGCTTCGGTAGGTGCTTTGTTCTACTGGTACTTCGAGCCGAAGGTGTCGAAGGTGGGATCTCAATCAATGCCGCGAATGGGAAGATGTTCCCAACCCGTAAACTAAAAGCTGTTTATATGGTTTTAATATATATATATATATATACACATATATATATATACATATATATATATATAGTTTATATTTATATGGGTTATAGTGGTTTATATATGCGCAGTGTCACATACTCTTCCTGTTTTTTTTAATGGTTTTCTGTATTTCCCTCCGCCTCCGGAGCTTTTTGCCCTGCACATTGACCGATTGGAACCTTTGGTGTTCCTCCTTGTGAAGTTAGAAACTTCGTGAAACTCCGACAACTTTGTGAAAAAACTGGATTGTGTGATTTGGATTCCGTTTGGTCTCTCAGATTGGCGGTGCTAAAGATGTGGTCCGTACAAAACAACAGGGACCTGAAGTTCAACTAGTCGGTGTCCACCAGCACTAGCAGGGTCTGAAGGCCGTCGGCATCCAGTTGGACAAGAAACTGACCAAATCGCTTGGAACTTGGGGAGTTGACCCCTTATAGCTTTTAACACTAGATCTATGTTTCGGACTATTTGAAATGAATAGTTAGAATTAAAATCAATTCAAATCCTACAGGTTTAGGTTAGTTCAGGTGGACCCAGACGAGTTTAAGTATAGGCTACATCACCCTCTGAGATCGAAACAATTTGAATCACCAGTTCCCATAAAGCCTCAGAGGTTTCTGGCGATGTGCCACTGATCCTTTGGCTGCAAGGCGGGTGGAGCCCTTGGGCATCCTTGGGCCAAAGTTGAGTTGCAACTGTGCAACTTTCAGTTTTTGCTATCAAGTTTCGTTTCAAACATGGAAACTTATATCCCCTGCGGGTTGCCTCCCCATGTCAGGTGGTCCTGGATCTCCATCGATGTTGGGTGCCTGGGTTGATGACGTTGGTGCAGTGGTGGTGATGACACTTATGATAAGAGGATCATGATTGATGATAACGGTGCAAGATGCTGATTCTGTAGGATTTGTATGGATTTGTCAGTTCGCAAGTTGGTTGAAGCAAGTAAATTAGTTGGAACACAGAACCCGACGTAGAACGCAGAATCAAAATGCCTAATTTGCGAACACTGACTGGTATGGTCTTGGTTACCTTGGACGAACATAGATAGTTGGAGTTGGGTTATACTTGTTTAAAACCTACGTTTCTGCTGCCAGCTGCCATCAGCCCAGAAATTGACAAGGTCTTTTTGCAACGTGAAGAGCAGAATGGAGTACAAGAGACAATGTGACCTCCTCACATCCCCAATTAGATGTGCAAGACCTTCATCGACAAGAACTTCCCAAATTGGTTTGGCTCTTATCGGGAATACATGGGCATACTATGCCGCAGCCACCTTCAGGAAAAGGATGTCCTTCATCGCCTGGGCCAACAGCCATTGTGATTTTCAGACGTCCCAAATCGATGCTGGTGACATCGCACCTGCGGCCTTGGAAGTTGCTGGTGTACGCCCAGCTGGGATGAGGATCATCTCATATCATTTCACCTGGGACCTCACTATGAGCTTCAAATGTTGTGCCAGGCTCTTCCATGGTCACAGCCCTACATCCAGAAAGGCACTGACTTCCAGAAGATATGCTGGCCCCGATGCAAGATTTCAAAGCTTCTCGAGCCTTAGAGACGCCCCAGAGAAGCAAGGACCAAGACGGGCCAGGATGGGCCTGGGTGCGGCGTGCGGGTCCCGCAGGTCAGCATGTGGCGGCCATGTGGCTGGGATTTTGGTTGGCCAATCACCAGCCACCATCCGTGTCCATTCGCGGTTAGGGGTTTGATAGGTTCAGCAGCGATCCAACGCCTCCAACGATTCAAGCCCCCCGTCCCTGCATCACCGACGCTCCAAGCTGCTAGATTTTTGTCACGGGGCTAGGTCTGTAAATGCATGCCGGGAGTCGTTCTAAAACCCATGCAAGACTTTGATAGTATCCGAGTATATCCGAGTGACATCTGCAGATATGGATGCGTGTTTTTTTGGCTGCATTGGTGAAAGACCGCGAAAGGTTCACGAAAGGTCTGAAAACACTGATTAGACTAGATGTATGTGATATAAGTATTCATGCTTGGCAGTTCTAGTTGCATTCATACAACCATTGAACAAGAATTTTGGGAGTTTTTCTCAGATAGGAATGGGTTTTAGATGGTATTGGAACTGAAACACCCACCCATCCTCTCATGAAACATAAGTTTTTAAAATCATGTTTGTAGGCGAGAAATCCGCGAAAGGTTCACGGAAGGTTGGCGAAAGGCGAGTCTGCCAGGATCCCACCTTGGCCCAAAATGGTCTAGTTTGTCTTTGAATGTTGCCACTGCAAAAACCCTTTAAAGTCTTTGCAACTTGTGTTTCCATTGTCGGGCAATCTGTAAAACGAATTAGGCGAATGCTTCCACTTCCTTGTTTTTAAATACAATCCTCCCATATTTTTTTTTACGAAATATGCACACGAAAACATGATCATAATTACCTGTCCCGATTCTGGGGCGCGAAAGGGTGGCGTAACATAATTTTGAACAACCGCCTGGTCATCATGAAAAACATAGCCGCCATAGCCCGTTTCGCACAGCTTTGCCCCTTCACCACTTAGACTTTTGTTCGAGACTCACAGTCGGACACCCTACCACACATGCACGACAGCATAGTGATGCCTAATATTATTTAATGGTGATTCATTCCCGTGAGTCAATCTCATTTGAAGAGTGATCACACAGGAGCATGCTTGGGTGCAGCCCCACATAGTAAATCATAGTAAGATATATTATATAATAAGTAGGCAGGAACATGGTCACAATCATAGAGGTTGTATCCCAGCTGATGTGGGTTACCATTGCCATTGCTATATCCATGTTTTCCTATTTCTTTACCCCAACTGGACCCCCAAGCGGGAGATTCAACGATTCAACAATGATTGATGATATTTCCCCTATTGTTGGTGAAAATTTCCCACTATATCAATTTCCCCATGGGCACCATGCTATCACTGTAACTCGACCCATTGTTGAGAATATATCTTAATCTGGTCTCCTTCGTGAAAACCTGAAAGGAATAGAAACTAGACTAACGGTTGAAATCCCAGCTTTGGGTATAGTTCACATGTAAAGGCTCGAATCAACGGGTGGGAATGTCCTCTCCTTAGGAGCTTCGGGGTTGTCCTTGAACCTCCTAAGGGGAGGACGACAAGGGGACGAAACTGGAATACTCTTAAGTATGAGTTTTTCAAAGGCC
>Ga0126342_10002038_pt1 | contig 30536 bp, 31 predicted proteins | sample Cyp1metagenome_FD_92528 | JGI IMG/M metagenome (GOLD analysis project Ga0126342, IMG submission 92528) | Coral microbial communities from Lord Howe Island, Old Settlement Bay, Australia - Cyphastrea 1 metagenome | ecosystem: Host-associated > Invertebrates > Cnidaria > Coral ...
CAGTACTTCTCTTCGTTGTTTTCAAGCTTGTCGGCAACTTCCCTCTTGATCTCATCTGTCGGCATGTTCGAATCGATCACGATAACGTCCTGCAAATCTGCCACGGATTCCCAGGCCTTTCTTATCCTTTCTTGGCCTTCCAGCCCACCTAGGGGATCCAGCTGTTCGAAAACTCCAACAGCTATGTCAAACCCTGTCCTTGCGACCCTCGTAGAGACTCTCATACTTTGCCAGCAAATTCCGCAAATACTCTTCAGTGATGTCTTTCTCAAACCACCGGCCTTCCACTTTAGCTCGATTCTGTATGCGCATCATGGCTGCCTCCACCGTTATCTTGAAATGAAGAATGAGTGTTGGTGCGTAGCGAAGATCTGCATCGATAGCAGCGAGCTTTTCCTCAAACTCTTTGAACTGACCTTGACACACAATGCGGCCTAAAAGTCAAAATGACGAAGCTGCAAAACAAAAGTGCTACCTCATGCAACTGAGAGTTTGACTCCATGTTCTTTTTTTGTGATTCTTTTTGTTGAATTGCAGCAACTCCACTGCATTCTTGCAGCCAGGCAAACTTCACAATGCAGCCGATGGTCTTACACACATGAGTTTATCATAGTTGATCAGGCCACAAGGTAAAAGAAACACCCTCTGTGCTTACTTGAATTATTTTTCGTTCCATTTCTTGAGTACAGGTCAAAAAGATATCAAGCATCGATTGACGTGCATCTATTCTAAAAGTTAGTTAACATAACTATACAAATCTGTACGAGTACATCCTCTAGACTAACATGGCAAGGACAGACATGTTCCAGGGCAAAGGTTTATATGTCACATAACCGAGGAGTTTTAAAGGATAGTACCAATTGCCAAGTTAGTCTAGTGGAAGGAAACGGTTTCAGGCATTGGCACTGTCTGGCAAATTCCCCTGCTCATGCAAGGCTGCACAGAACACCTGCACCGCGGAAGAACAACACCTCTCTGTGATTGCATGTGCGCTCCTGGTGGTTGCAATGCTTCTGTGGTGTTCCCATATTGTCTCTTCCAACTTGAGGATGGGATCAAATGAAAACTCTGTGGAGCCAGGTTTGTGCAAGTGATTGTAAAAGTCCTCAAGCAATTGCCACCAGGTGTTATCAGCATCCTCTGCGACGGGCTCTCGAAAAATCTGCACTTCAGGGGGCCCAAGTGGCATGGACCTGGAAAGCTCGTCCAAGAACGTGGTCTTACCACATCCAATGATTCCATCGCACACAATCAAGAAATGATTCATCGGTAACGGCTGTAACTGTTGGATCCAGAGAAGGAAATCCTCAGACAACCTCTTCGACTCTTCTTCAAAGCTCACAGAAGTGCTCTTGGTTCTTGTCGTGGCTGTGATGACACGACCACTGCCTCCGATTGGGCTGATGTGCTCAATAGTTGTTACTTGGCTACCCTCGGTCTCCTGCTCCACAGCACTGGTCACCTGTGAAATGACATACCACAGACTGAGGTCCTTCTCATGCAAAAATCTGGCCAAAGTCCGGGAAAATGGATTTGAGCACTCTGGGTCTTCTCCGTCAAGAACAGCGCAGAACTTCTCGCAAGCGTAAAAAATGCAGACCTCATGACCCCTGGCAGACAGTGACAATTTGTTCAGCTTCCTCCGGATAATTTCATTTTTTTCCCTATTTGCTCCACGGAAGCGAAAGCTGGAACTAGCTGTTGTTGGGTCATCCTCTGACGATATTTGGCAGCAGTCTAGAGTGATCATATGCAAACATCTCTGACTCACACACTTACGTAAACTCGCAACAATTGAGTGGATGGGAATGTTGTCCTCGTTGCGGGCAGAATCGGATGGGACCAAGCAGAGATGATCATTGTAGCAGACTCCGTGTCCTGAAAAATGGAACCATGTGAAGGTTGCACCTGTCCGGGCTGCTTGAGTAAGGCGATCAATGGCCTGAAAGATCTCTCTGCGTGTTGCATCGCGGAGCTCCAAAGTAGCTCGACCTGGGAATTGTCCTTCGCGCAAGGCTTTAGCCATTTCCTCAGCATCCTTGTGGCAACTCAGAAGCTCCTGATGGTTCAAATAGCCCCGGTTGCCTATCACCACAGCCCTGCATGAGTGATGTTTTGCCCAGTGTTGTTTCCGCCGACTAACCTGTAGGCACTGACCGATCATTTTGTACATTACAGTAATATCCTACATAAACTTGACAAGCAAATGTCAGCAGCGAGACAGGTGGTCAATTTCACAAGGAACAACCTCTAAGGTACTCTAATAAGCATAGTGTAGGAGTTGGAAACCACGCTCAGAAGAATCTCAGAAGTAGCTCATGCAAGTGAAGTGCACAAAACCCCGCTGGTCGAACGTGTTGGTTTGCTTTCCCTGATCCGACCAGCGCTTGGGCACAACATTTGCCAAGGAGCTCAAGCTGGTGGCTCAAACCTGGTCGATGTTGCAGTCTGCACATGGCCAACCCACTTCAACCAAGGACTGGTCTGGATTCTACTGGTTCAAACATGTTCAAAGATGTTCAAAGTAATTTAAAAGTTAAGTGTAGAATGTGTTCCTGTCCCAAAACATGTTCAAACAGTCCTGCAGAATGTCTTGGAGCAAAGCATATGCGAAAAGACAACACATCGAAGCTTGGCGTTCCAGGTGTCATGAAAAGAACAGAGCTGGAGTCCGGAGAAGAAAAATCATGAATTTATGTAACATACTGAGATGGGAACCTCGTGAAACATAGCTTTGTTCAACAGCATCAAAGAGTGGATGACCAACAAATCCAGGACATACCCTGAAACTTCAAAGTTAGACTGACGGAAACATATCAGACATGACATGATTTGGAATTGTGGCACTTGATAAAGCATGTTCCGCTTTCTGTGACTAAGTCTTCTGCGATGACCGCGCCGTTTGGGAGTTCGAAGTGGGGAGAAGAGCTCCTCGCACGACATGGCAGCACTGGTTGGGCTGCAGTATGTTGGAAAATGCCAAGTTTGGACAAACACGTCAGATTGTTTCCAGGTTGTAGGGAAAGGCCCAGATTGTTCGATGCCTGATGCCTGGGCAAATAGTTCTGATTGCTCCATGTTGCCCTACGCTTCCCTTCTTGATCCATTTCATCACATGTGCCCATTCACAATCCATGAATCAGGAATTGCAAGGCTCATCCGCGCGCATCCAACATTGAGCAGCAACTCTGCATGGGTCAGGCAGGTTTGACTTGCACAAGCGGGTATGCACAGCTCCATGTTGAACGTGGTCCCACGATGTACCAGGATGTCCAGCAGGCCACCAAATCTCCCCGCGATCACGGTGCTTTTGACTCGCAGAGCGTCTCCGGATCCGCACCGAATCTTCCAGGGCTGTGCGAGGAGTGGAAGTTGACAAGGCTGTGGCTTCAGAAGACTTAAAAGAATGGGACAAAAAATAAGGGGTTCCCTTTCTGCATGTGATGGCAAGTGTCGATATTTTGGCCCAAAGGATGCCCAAAGGTATGTGTCTTTTGTATTCTTTTGTCATTAATTTTGCTTGACTTGCACAAGCCAGCTAACCACAATTCAACAGCAACTGCAGCCGTCGGCCGTCGCTGACGCTGACAGGCCGCAAACCGTTGCACTTGACTCTGTACATTCTTCAACAATCCATTCCCTCCGCAGGCAAGGCCAAATAAGGGAAGCACACTTGCTTGAGGTTTGGCAAATCTTCCGGGGCGAATAAAAACTTCGAATGCCTTGGCCCTGAGGAGGCACATCATCGGTGACTGCACAATCTGCACAGCTCACAAATCTTCATCAAGACCCATCCTCAGGCGGGGGAACGCAGGCCCAACAGTTCAGCCGTAGTGTCTTAGATCAAAAGTCAAAACCCAGCTGTATCTCAAGCGTCATTCCACTATGGGTTGTAACAACTCGAGGAGTTTGAGGGAGTTTGAGGTCCTAACCAGATTTTGTGGGTCATCAGAGTCATCGGCACAACATTTCTTCATGAATACTCTAATAACAGTGCAACCTACATGTCACAATCACAAGGTTGATCTCCGTGACTGCTGTAATTTCTATTCGTTCATTAGCAAGGCAGATCTTGTACTACGCACTACCGACACTTCATTGGGACACGATTCTGAAAGAATCTTCAATGTCTCACATGCAATCGTGTTGGTGTCAAAGACCTTGAGACATGCTCCTCTTTGAGGAACCACCCCATGTTACCCATCTGACCTTGGATTCCACCCCTCCATGAAGTCTGTAAAATCACAGGCCCCTGGGGCCCTTTCTCCCTGATCTCCACAAAAGTGCAGCTTTTCAGTTGCGTCTGGACGTGGTCCTGACTGATGTCTTTTTGTGGCCTAATCTACTCCTACCATAGTCCTACGTGGCTGTGGTGATGGTGTCATGACCCATGGGAACCCCAAAACCATCACGCATAAACTTTGGGGTCGAATCTACAAACAACTATAGTTGCGTTTTGGAGACCCCAGTGAGTCAATGGCACACCATAGTCTTTGCACAACGGCCGCAAAACTGAATTTCTTGAAGCGTTCCTGTGATGCTCGAGTTGTGGAATTTATCTGATCAGCGAGACAAATTCAACAGTCTGTTTAACCGGTTGGGGCAGCTACTTGCTACGGTCCTGAACCAACACATACCAACACCCATTGTGATGATTATGTATAACTTTCCACGGTGTGTACCGACCCCGTTCAAGAACTCAAGCAACTCAAGTGTCTACTTTGATGGAGACCAAATGTGAGCAGGGCCACTTCAAGGGAGCTCCTCACTGCCACAAACAGTCAAATATTCATTACGCCATGTCTTCCCTGAAAATGGGATCTCATCAATCTCCCCAAACAGTCCAGATCTGGAGTTCATGGCTTTGGGCAGTTTGGGGAGTCAAATTCGGTGATGCTGGGTCTATCCATAATGACTCATATTGTCATGTCTCGACTACTGTATCTGGGAAGCAAATTGTGTCACCAGTGAAATTCCACAACTCCATCGATCACCTAGCGAAGGCCAGACGATCCGTGCGGCGCCTGTAAAGCGATGCGCTCTGCTGCTGCCATCTGCTGCAAAGGGTGGCTCCCTTGATCGATTAGCGATGAATATGATGAATGTTGATGATGCTGCCGCTGGTGATTTTGATGTTGTCCCAATGGCAACGGCAACTACACAAGGCGTCAAAATGTGTCAGTTGTGATGAATCCAGCGGATGTCGTTACGAAACTGTGCCGGGGAGCCACCAACGGAAACCGGCGACCAAAGGGCGACTTTACACCGGGCAACTTTGCACCCTGCACCCTGTCTGTTGGATGGTCTGGAGCCTCTAGACATGTGAAGAGCAGCTGCTATTTGCTCTCCTGTTTCCGGAAACAAAAACACAATAGGACTAAGAAATGCCCTGCAAACCAATGAAAAAATGCTGTCTAAGTCTGTCTAAGAGTTGAAAGTGTTTAGCCGTAAAGCTGTAAGTGGCAGTCCATCTGCCTCTGGCTCTGCGGTTTCAAGGCAACGCACTCTGGAGCAACCTTTTGTTTTGTTGGAAGATGTCCCAGCATGCAACCGACTGAGTTTGCAGCTGGCAGAAACGGTCGCTGCGGGGATCAGGATAGGAACTCCAAGATCTTGATATGCATCGATTCTATGCTGAATTAAGATGTGCAGGAAATGGACCAGCCTTCTATACCTCCCTCGCACATGGCCCTGCAAATGTGGCCAATCCTACCTTGTTTCAACAAATCATTGAAGCATCTCACATGAACGAATGAATCCATGTTATGCAATCCTGTGGTCAATATTGTCGAGATTGGCTCTAGAAACTAGTAGAAAAACTTGCTTTCCGTCTTACATTTTCACAATTTTTTTTACAGCCATGCAGGACCTCGTTGAGATCAGACCAGCTGGTCGCAGCCATTCAGCGTCCGATGGCGGAGAGGTTCCAACCATCCAGCGAGCTGAAAGGGTGACGCTGGGGTGGCCCCCTATGAGGCGGCACCTGTTTCCCAAAAAACATATGTTGGATGGCAAATGGTCCAGTATTTTTTCCCAGATAACAAATCCGCATTTTAAAAATGATCTATTCGATCTATTTGAGGGGCACCCGACACGCGATGCGGTAAAAAACCATGGAACAAGCTTACTGTACAAATCTTGCAGCCACTCTTCGGTACATTGGTTTAATTGCTGAAAAAACTTATCATCAGGGTCAGCAGCTTTCTTGCCTGAGATTCTGGGTAGCCTTTTTTCTTCAACACCTCGCAGTATCTGGCTTTGTTGTCATGAAGGTGATCTGCAACTTTCTTCTTGATCTCATCCGCAGACATAGTTGAATCAATTGCAATCACAACTCAACCACATCCTCCAAGTTGTGGGGATAGCCCGTGGCGGCTGACCCAGAATCAAGTGGCACAGAACATTGAAAACATATTTGGTTCAACCCTGTCCCAGTCCTCTCGGTTCTTGTAGTGGGTCTCATATTCTGCCTCCAACAGCTTCATATAGTTTTCTTCGATGTCCTTCTCAAAGAAGCGAGCTCGCTTTTTGATTCGGAGCAGCGCCTCTTTCACTGGCATCTTGAAATAAAGAACGAGTGTTGGCTGATGGCACGGATTCGCTTCCATGGCTTCCAGGTCTCCCTTGTACTTGTCGAACTGACCTTGACAGCAAGTGGCGTAAAAGTGGAATCATTGGTTTTCTGGTCGACTCCTAGAGTCCTTACCTTGAGAGCAGATTGACGTGTATAACATTGCGTGCCTGAAAGCCTTAAAATTCAGCCATGCAGGGTCAGCGAGTATTTACACAAGAGATGAGAAAAGCTCCGAAGATAGTCAAGATTCAAGATTATTCAAGATGATTCAAGAAGGTTGCAGGAATGTTCTACTTTTTCCGTCAAGAAACTGGGCTACTCATACGTTCGGTGAATCAAAAGGGCCAGTCATAGATTTGGCGAGCCGAGCCACAACTTGAACAAACACATCCGTGCCCTCTTCTGACTGAGAGAAGCCCCGTGCCATATGCAGTGTCTGTTTTACTTCCCAAATCATCCAAAATCTTCCAAATATATATCGACCAAGTAAGTAAACAGTACTACCAGATACTACCAGGATAGGCAGTAGGGTCAAGTGACACATTTTTGGTGATTTTTAACCCCCTGTCTCGTGGACGCTATCATGAAAACTGTGCCCAGGAACTCTTCGGCAATATCCCCTTATCGTGCAGAGCCTTGCAAAACACACGTACAGAGGAAGAGAAACTCCTTTCCGTAATAATATGTGTGCTTCTGCTTGTGGCGATGTCGTGGTGGTGCTGCAAGATTGTATTTTGCAAATGGATCACTGCCTTGTGTGGAGATTGCCTCGGGCCAGTTGTGCTCATGGCATGGTAAAACTTCTCGAGCAAGCTCCACCACGATTTCTTTTCGCTCTTTGGAACGGGCTCTCGACAGATTCGTATGTGTGGCATGTGTTGAGACCGGCAAAGTCTGTTCAAGAAAAATGTCTTTCCACATCCTATGGTTCCATCGCAGACAATCAAAAAGCGGTCGCTGTCCCGCGGGGACGACACTCTCATGACGTAGTCTAGCGCAAGCACAATCTGTCCTGCACGACCTTTGTGCTCCAGATCTTGCCTAATTTGGTCGCTGCACCAGATTTCATCTGCTTGTGTGGCAGCTGTAATAATGGCATCATAGCTCTCAGGGCTCAGGTGGCAAATCGTTGGCCTCTGCTTACACTGGGTTTCCGTCAGCACCAAGCGATTCACTTTCTTTATAAAATCCTTCAGTTTACAATTCTCTTGATGCAAAAATTTGGCTATATGCCCAGAGAATGGGTTTGACCGGGTTGGATCCTCTCTATCTGGAACGACACATAACTTCTCACAAGCACCAAAGACTACGACTTCATGACCGCTGGCAGACGGTGAGAAGTTATAAAGTTTCTTGAATAGTTCGTCTTTCCTTCCACCTCCACGAACGCCCGAGCTGGAGTTGCTATGGACATTCTGGCGCTCTGGCAGCGTTTGGCAGCAGTCCAAAGTGATTATGTGCAAGCATCCCTGAGTCTCATGTTTGCTCAAAGACTCCAGAATTGAGCTGAACGGAACATTGGCTTCAAAATAGCGAGAATCAGAGGGGACTAAGTGGAGATCATCTTGGTACCATATTCCATGTCCGGAATAATGGAACCATGTGAAGCGCGCACCGCTCCTAACCGCTTCACTGAGGCGGTTGATAGCCTGAAGAATTGTGGTTCTGTCTGCATCATAGTACACCTTAGCTGCTTCACCTGGAAACTGCCCTGATCGCAAGCCTTTGCAGATTTCCTCAGCATCCTTGTGGCAACTAGGCAGCGACCTGTGACGATCGTAGTGCCGGATACCAATCACCGCTGCCACTGCAGGTACTGCCGTCATAAGTCGCGAGTTTCTTGGTGACCCACTGCAGCTGCTGACCCTATAGGTTCATTAACAATCCTACAAAAAACACTTGAGCACAGCACACGCCAGCGCGATGATGCTATCAACTGATGCCATGAGACAACATGACAAGAAAAACGGAAAACTGAACTTCCAAATCTCACATTGAATTGGCCACATCTGAAACAGGTCAAGCCCATTCAAGCGCACTAAAATCCGCTGCAGACATGTGTTGCTGTGCTTTCCAAGTGGCTCTTAAAGCTGGTGGTTCAAACCTGGTGGACACTGCTGCAGGGACATGACCAATTCACTCCAATAACGGCCGATCTTATTATTTTGAGATCGCTTATAGAACAGGTGTAAGCACATGTAAGCACCATGTTGATTCCTGAATGCCTAATCAGACAAATCGTGAAAACTTGAAAGCAACTTCAAACGATTCCAAACAGCATCCTGCGGCCTGCGGCAGGTGATATTTGAGATTCAGCTTGGCGATTGAGGTGAAATGGAGATGATAAAGCTGATCGACAGCAAAAGATAGCATACGGACATTACTCAGCCCTGCAACTGTGAATACAGAAAAATGGAAGGTGCAATATCAGAGAGATGATGGTGGAATGATTGCTGTGACAATGGCAGAAACATGTTCCACTTCCCCCGGCTAAGTCTGCTGCGACCGGGGAACGCTTCGGAGTTTGAGGCGGCGAAAAGAGATCATCGCCATGGCAGCACTGGTTGGCCTCCAGTTGAAGAACTACTGCGTTTTGACCAAGACACCCAGATTATGGTGAAATATGGTGAAATTGTATGAAAAGTGCTTGATGCTTGGGCAAAAAGAAAAAACTGCTCACTTTTTTTTGGGCCGTTTTTCCAGCCATTTGGCGACCCATGTCTTCGTTTGCCAATGGATCATTTTTGGGCCCACGAATCGCACCAACTCTGCATGGAAGTCAGGCAAGTTTGAAATGCACACGTTTCTTAAAATGGAGAGACCTCAAAATCATCCAAGATAGTTATTTATTCCAATAATAGTAGGCAAAACATGGCAAAACATAAGAAAACCAATCTCGGGATACTCCAATGGTGAGGAACATGCGAATCTTCCCGTCTCCCCGTTCGAAGCTGGCGCTACTTTTGACTCGAGCGGCTCTAGCGTCTCCAAATCCGCACCGCCGTTGGATTCTTCCAGGGCTTATGTGCGAGGAGTGGTGGTTGGCACGGCTGTTTTATCAGAAGGCTTACAAACTCAGGGTTCACCATTTGAAGGAGGGAATAACGTCAAACTTTCGGCGCAAAGATCTGCAAATGCTTGTTTGGGGATGTACAAACCATCCTGCTGTTTGGCCCAAGTTTGATTCACAAGTCCCCATTTCAGATCTTGACACATGGCTTTCCCAGGCATCTTCAGTGTCATATTAAGATTTGGAATGGTTGGAATGGTCTCAAGCGCTCATGGACAAACTCACAACATCTCACAATCATCTTCCCTCGTTTGCTTCCTTCGTTTGTGCTGATGACATATTATACTTGACGTGATACTGCTTGCACAAGCCAGCCAACCACCATTCAACAGCAACTGGGGCCGTCGCTGACGCTGACAGGCCGCAAACCGTTGCACGTGACTTTGTACATTCTTAAGCAATGCCTTACCTCCGCAGGCAAGGTCAAATAAGGGAAGCACACTTGCTTGAGGTTTGGCAAATCTTCCGGGGTGAATAAAAGCTTCGAATGCCTTGGCCCTGAGAAGGCACATCATCGGTGACTGCACAGCTCACAGCTCACAAATCTTCATCAAGACCCATCCTCAGGCGGAACGTGGCACACAAAACACCCTTTCTGCAGGCTCAACAGTTCAGCCAGTGAGTCTGACTCATCGAGGCAACAACTTTCGGTGTTACACCGGAACTGAAACATGCTGGTTCATAGGATTTCTTCCAATGGATTAAACAATGCCCATGATATTGGATAGTATATAACCCCATATGTTAAACAACCAACAGGGCTTTGGGACAGTGATTATATCTTGCTTGGGACAGCAAAAATCTCGTCATTTCTATCACCAAAAAAAATCCGTTGGATCACCATTTTGTTGGCGAATCAAGGCAGCTACTGTGCTCCGGACTTATAAGACTGGTGCGCCAACCGACGGTTCATGAAGTTGTCCGTGTCGATGGCCTGGAAGCCAACTGGCTGTCTCAACATCCACAGTCGATTGGTTTCGGGGAATTATTACAGGAAAACCATGGAAAACCCGTGTGTTTACCATCAAAATCATCAAAAGTTGGGGGGTACTGAGGTACTGTAAATTTATGCAAGTTCCCCACCACCTCTTGGATGCGAGATCTTTGCAAACATTGGATTCAACAGGTCTTAAACGCCATCCAAAAAACAGGGGGACTCTGGCTTTGACCCAGATCAAAGGTGTTGCAGCTCAGTGCCACATTTCCAGGAGCCGTTGGCCTGTGGAACTAGACTCTTAATTAGACTTTGATGTTTCAAGACTTCTCCCCTAGAGTATTGATGAACAGCTCCTAGAAACATCTAGAATCTAAGAAACAATAAGACACCTTGCTGTAGAAATGGATCTACTCATTTTCGGTGTCTCCCTTTTTGAGCGATGGGGTGGCAACCATCCCAATGAGGCCAGTTTGACCCATCCTGCGGAGGTAAAAAATCATCATCCTCCAACCCCTCCACGGCAGGTGGAAGGATAGGTCCAAGGGAAGGTGACAGCATTTCCTTGGCGGAGTTGCTTGCGGCTGAGGTCATATGTTTTAAAAAATGACTGATATCAAAGGATGTCACTTCAGGGTACAACATGAGGCAAAGGTAGTATTGTTTTTGCTGGCCTTTCCTGTGGAATCCGTCCATTTTGAAGATGGCAGAACATACAAAGTGTATCCAAATAATTCCAAATGCACCCTCCAAGAAACATCTCAACATGTTCTGTCAACATCTGTCAACCAGTTGACCCATCAACCTCAAGCGTCGAAGTTTTGCCTTTGGCTGTTGAATGATTGACTATCACGAGTGAAACCACTAGAGGGAATCCATGGGCATCGGTGGCAGGGGATTGTTGGAAAGGTGAGACTCTGTCCGCAGCAGTTGTGCTGGGCACCTCTGTCCTTAAACAATTGGAAAGCAAACCATGGTCTTCATGTGTGGTGAAGAAATGTGAAGAATGGTCAATGTAAAATAATGCGACCTCCATCGTCCTCCAATAACCTATATTTCTCGATTTCATTGTGGCAAAGAAAAAGCGAGTCCTCAATGTTCTTGGATATAAAGAAGCTCCATGGAACCATTTCCAGGATTTTCGAGGTAACAAAACGATCAGGTGATATGAAGACCATGGAATTCATTACATTTCACCACTCATCTTCTGTCGGCTGTTGACGACATCGTTTCGGACACTTCGCCATCACGGCTGATCCCTCAGCTATTGCAGGATGGTACATTCAATACTGGAATGGAATAGGTGCCGGCCATGACCGCACATATCAAAAAAAATACATCATCCAGCATCCGTTTGTATCTGAATCTGGCAGTTTCAACCGGTTTCAACCCATCCCAGAGATATCTGTCGGCTTGAACTGAAAGTGTGAGAAAGAAATAAATTGCTCGCTTGGGGTATTGAGATCTTAATCATATATGTAAAGCCACCATGCGGTCATACGCTGCGACACCGAAGGTTCTTACTGAGACTGCTCCATACATCGTTATGGCCCCCAACGGAGCGGGGGGCACGGAGAGGACACTGCAAGATCCACCGAAGTCTCGCGCGAATGCGACCTGCAACAAACCATGTTCCCTGGAGGATCCCATGCATTGTGCAGTTCACAACTCAAAAAAATAAGAATCAAAAGACATCAAGAGATAGTTTCAACATGTCTCAGCATGTTTCAGCATGTCTCAGCTAACTGAGCTAACTGGTACCGTGAAGGTTCTTTGAGATAACTTGTGAAAATGACAATGAAGGTGAGTTGATGTGCTTTGTGCTCCCAAAGTCAACTCAGAAGTGACACAACGCACCTGTCAGTCCAACTTGACTCTCGAGCGAGGCTCGTTTCTTCTCAGACTCCTCAATTTGACCTTGCAGCACTTGAACCACTGGATGGCGGCATGTGTGTTCTGTTGGGGCTGAAGTTCCAACCCTAAGTCCTAACCCTCCAAACCAAAAGGGATGTGAGATTGTGACACTTGCCACTGCAGTTTTGGATCATGGGGGTCGGGGTTCACTGCAACCATGGAAAGCCATTCACCACCAAACGCACAACACATCGCACGTCATGTGTCATCGTGGGCCCTGGCCAGCTCGCAACAGAAGCTTGTCACGAGTCTCGATCTCACCCAACCTTGGCTGCCAGGAGATGGCATTCCTGGAACACCCAACAACCAGAAATAGATCTGCTGTTTCCCCAAACATTCCCCATTTGTTATCTATTGTTATCTAGGGATTCTTCACTAGAAACCACCATGTATTTCTGGTTGTTTGGGCTTCCAGGTTGAGTATGTTGAGCATGAAGTCTCCTAGAGTTTGCTCAACATGGAGTAGTGGCGATGATTTGAGTGTCTTCTCTCGTCCCTGGGCCACTCACTTTTCACAAGTGTGGGCAATCTCCACCAAGTAAACGGCCACATTTCGATGCTGTTGCCTGTCCAGAGTTTCAGATTTCAAGTGATTTCAATTTTGATCATTTTTTATTGGCGCACGCTGATCTTTATTAACCCCATGTTCTTGCCTAGAGTCGAGTTGCAGTTGTGAGTTATGACTTATGGTTTGCAGCCCCCATGCAGCCCCCATATTGCTTCAAAAAACCAACAAACACACAAACCTTCATTCCGATATTGTTCAGACCGCCAACTTTGCGTGGAAACCGCATCTGTCGAACGTTAGAGTTGGAGAAGTTGATTTGTTGAACTGTGGAAAATTGTGGAAATGCCCTATACCTGCATCATCCTGCATCATGCTGCATCCCTCAGGTCTCGTTTGCCACCAAATCGCCAGCGGTTTCCCAAACTGCCAGCCGGGTTTCCCAACCCAAATTTCAGCTCCATGATTCTCACCGAACGTTGCAGGAGTACCTGAGGACTGAGCTGATATCGGTTCATGGCCTCCGAAAAGCCCACAGGAAACCCTGATTTTCGGCTGAAAACCATCTCAGACCATCGATTTAGTGGCTTATTTCCACTAGTGACTAGTGACCAGTAAAGCATTCAACTTCCTATCCCCCAAATCACCTGGTCTTTCAAACTTCGCACATGGCGATCCTCCGCTACTTCCGGCAAAACGAACAAAGGAATTGGGAATCATGGGGAAAAGTGGGGAATAGTGGGGAAGAACATGGAATAACCCATAGGATCCATGTATGGTATATATGCTAACATTGGGGGTATATTAATGGTAAATGCTACCATATATGGCATACATGGATCCTATGGGTAACAAAGGTTTGAATGCAGGCCGTCTTCCAAACCGTTGTTTTCCCTCGGAACTCGTGGCCTTCTTTCGTTTGAAGTCTCCCAAATCACCACAGGTCTGTGCCAAGGCCTTGGAGCCACAGTCCACAAATTGCGAAACTGAACATCAATCAACTGTGAAATGGGTGTGTTCACATTACGCATTCAACATCTGGGGATGCACAAAGTGGTGTATATCATTTATCTTATTGAAGTAATGTGCTTTCGTGCTGCCTGATATCTGATCTTGAGAAAGGCCAATCACTGATGTTTACACTCTCATTGATAGCTGTGCCACTGGCAGCCAAGATCACACCCACGTTGTAGTGTTCGATGCCTGAGGGCGTACTGTTTGCTGTTCGTGACTGCGGTGTAAGGAAAAATCAATGTCGAGCGCAATGGCCTCTTGATTCCTTTATGCCATCTATCTTAAAGCTTTCACTTGGCATAGTCCATTATTATCATTATTTATGTCCATTGCATTGATTATTACATTCGTTTCGCAAGACACATCTGTTGTCACATCAGGCTTCTGCCTCCAAACATCCGAAATCCTCCGAATCTAGAAAGCTGGGGGCTTTGTTTAGCCTACTCCAACTATACTGACCCAGAGTTGGGTTCAATACAAAATAGGAATGTCAACAAACTCCACAAAGAAAAACTTGAGTTCAGTCATGGAAGGTGGGATGGCAGGACCCGATGATCACATGTACAATTTTCTACATCGACCTGGGCACAGGTAGTACGAACGAATTGGTCTTCCAAGCCCAAGCACCATTAAGCTTCAATCCAAGCACAAGTGTGATAATGGCTATAGGATAATCCACAGACCATTCACAAGTTCTTCCAAGCTTCCAACCTGCCAGATTTTTTTTTATGTGGTAAACTATGGTAAACTGGTAAACCTGTTTTTCAGAAACCTCCAATTTCTTATCATTTTTTGCATGATGCTTACCACTGTTACCACCCAAAATGGTGATTTTTTGGGGCTGGGTGTCCTGGCCGAAGCTTCGCTCCATGATGCTGACGGACTTCTCCAGCAGCTCCTGGAGAAGTCCGTAGCTGGACGGAAGGTTTTCCCCCAGTCAGATGGGAATTTCATGACGGTAACTTGGCCCATGATGTGGAATATGTATGAATATGTCATCAATCCTGGATGAATATATGATATTATATGATCAACAACTCAACATGGTCTATATATTATATATGATGTATTATATATAGATGGCAATAAGTTAAGGAATACGGTGGTAATGAGAAACACATTGCTGTCAATTGGATAGACAGGAAAAAGGGATCGATATCTCTGTGCGAATCAGCAAGAGCAAAACAGAGCTTCCGCCATGTGCACAGTTGAGCAAGAACACTAGGTCTCACTAGGTCTGGCAAATCTGCAAAAGTGAGGTCCTATGCATATAGGTGTATATACAAATATACCAAGTTAAGTCATGCGTTTCATAGGTTCGATTCAATGGTTTCTTGGAGGTTGCAACCAATCTGCGACATCAGGGTGTCGTTTTTTGCGCCTTCTTGCGGTGGAAATCGCGCAAACGGTCATAGACCATACTCAAGCCAGTCAAGGAACTGAGCCTGCAACCAGTTCTTAAAGACCCCAGAGAGATTGGACACCCGACCAAGGTTTGACACACCCACCATCAGGGAAATCGATTCAGAAACCTTATGGAGAAATGGGTATGGATCAATACCTATTAATACCATTTTTACGGGAATGAACATCCATTTACCAGCTATTTTGATGTTCACCAGGGGTACAAGGTTTTGAGACAGCCAAATTTATGATCCTTCAAATTGTTTTAGATGTGGGTTCTTGACATTGATCATATATCAAATTATGTTAACTATTCAAACAAATACATACATGAGTATACCTAAGTGACATATTTTCCAACTTGGGCATCTGGAAGAAACTGAGGTTCTAACAGCTCCCAGTGGTCTGAACCAAAGTGTCTCTCCTGCTGGCAAGATCACATGCAGTTAAAGACGAGAGACCAGGACGGGCAACTCATAAATGAGATGTTGCAGTCTTGTCCTCAAGATTTCATTAAAAATCATAAGAATGTCCTGGTTTAATCATATATCATATCATATCATTTATCGTGAAGAACAATAAATCAAAAACTCCACCAACTCTACCCTCCAAAAAACATCTCTGGCTGGGAAATCCACTCTCGAGTCTCTCTGGCTGGAGGTCTGAAAATCCGTGGACTTGGGGATTTTCCAGCAAATCTTTGACGACCGGATACCGGGTACCATAGATTCTTAAGCTTTAACTCCCCTATCCCATCATGGATAGATCGTGGATACTATCATCTACCATCATAGATGTTATACTATCATAGATCCAATTCATCAACAAAAATGCTGTATATCCTAATATTGTCTATATATAAATCATGGGACCATTATTATACAATACTAATAATATATATATAATATAATTATATGCCATCAACATCATTTAATAATTAAATAATAATTAATATGGTCATACTAAACTTGTAACATCATGGTGATGATATCTGTCCTGGATGTTGAGAGCCTTCTCGAGGAGCTCCTTCTGGTGATAGACGTTCCCCAAATCGCCGTAGGCGTTGCCAAGGCTCACCTTCTACTCCCAACAAATGCCATTTTTGCAGCTCTTTTTGATGGGAAAAAAGGTGAGAAATCCATGAGAACCCATTGGAATTCAAGATGCTGATTCAAGGCATCCCACATCCAATCTACTGAAGGACGGAATCGGCCCCCAAAAAGCCAAGGAACCAAGGCTTTCGCTACTTCAGCATGCTCGGGTCCGAACTCGCGTTGCCTTGGCCAGGCCGGACTCCCCCAGTTCAGTGCCCACTTGCGAAGTGGCAGTCATAGTTATAGGAGTATATAGGGGTTCTATTCCAACTTATGGGAGTTATTGCCACATGATTAATTATACCATATTATACCCCTAAAAGGACCCCCCAACTGCAACCCCCAAGTAAGAAGCAAAGCATCATGATCCAAGTGATATCATATTGAAATCACCAGGTGATATCCTTACCACAGAAAGATCCTGAAAGTTTAGTTTTACAGGTCAACATGGGCCAAGAATGGTACACATGGGCGCAAAGACAGCTGGTATTTCTGTGTTCGAATCCTCTCAATAAATGATGATTCTATCCCCATTGCCACACTCCTGGTTTTGCCAAGATATCTGCACGTTTGGACTTACTCATTGGCTGCACCACAATTGTTTGGCGATATCATAGCCATGATCGTTCCACTATTTTGTTTGTATACACAGTACATCTAATATGTATATATATATATGATTATGTATATATATATATATTTAATATTATTATCATATATATATATATTATATACATCTCATACTATTGCAGGTTACATCCCTATCTTCCTCCTCTGCAAACACTCTGCTGAGTTCTCAGACTTAATCTTCAACGCTCGTTCCAGAAGATCTCGCTTGGCCCCAACATCACCCAGGCAGCCATAGACATTGCCTGGCTTTTGAATTCAAGCGTCCAACATCTCTAGGGGAGGATCTTTTTGCCACTGAAAATTACAATTAGGATATTGGAGGATCAATACAATATGTCTGGCATATATTGACATATTATATGTCTGGATATCATTGGCTATAATAGGATATGGATGATATGGATTAATTATTATTGTCTGGCATATATTGAGAATTTCAGAGAAATTCCATCCAAAGGAAAACCCACTCCACAATGGCAATATTGGACATGTCCCTGGATTTCTTCAATGTCAAAGCTCACCAGACTATGTGTATGGGGTCTTGATGGCAATCCCGAATCAAAGGCTTACTAAGTTGAATACAGTAAGTCTGCTCAAAAAACTACACCAAGATACACTAAGTCAATCTGTCAGGTTCCATTTTCATCCATTTTCCTTTTCTATCCTTTTCTTAAGCTTTCAGATCTTTCAGATGATCCGAATGCAAACTGCTTCGATCATCTTCGATCCACCCTGTCACTGGCCTAGATTCAGGAGGGTGTTGGCCACAGCTCGATGGTCATGACCTCCATGCGAACATGTTGATGGCAATTGATGGAGTCAATTCATCCTGAAAAATTCCATGTTAGTCAACTGATTTTTCGTGAGTCACAACCCAGAAACTGAAGCACCCAGGTCACCAAAGAAGGCCTATCCGGCTATCTTTTTTCAAATGTCGTGGAAAAATCCATCTGCTCAGCAGCAGGCCATACTCCTGCTCGTTGATCTTCAAAGCCCGCTCCAGGAGGTCACGCTGGGCAAACGGAGGACCAACATGGAACAACCCTGCAGGATATGGATCCATGGTATATTTTTAGGTATATTTTTAGGTATATTATGGACCAACATGGATTAACATGATGAACTGGATCTCTGTCAGTCTTCTTGAAACTTCTTTGTCAGCCTAGTAATATACCACAATATACCATAATATATTGGGATGGTATGGGTCAAAAGTTCAGTACTAACCATCCATTTCAGGGCTATTCCAACGGGCTGAAGCGAACAAAAAACGATGAGGCACCTGTCCCTTGACGTCCCCCAAAGCGCCGTAGGCAAGGCTCAGGTTCACCAGGCTGGCGGACACCTGGAGAATCCCCACTGAGAACAGCTGCTTCAACAACATCATATCTCAGAATCAACAGATTAAAGGAGCAGAATCAACAATAACGAGTCATAACAAGTCATAACGAGTCATAAGTCATAACTAGTCATAACTGGTCATAATATGTCATAATATGTCATAACCATCATGATCCCTTCCCCCTTGTCACGAGCCATACACATGCATACACAGAAACCCACCCAAAAACCCAGTGATGAAGACAAATCCTCCGGATGCACCATGCTGCGCCATGCAATGCACCTTGTGACTGTTGGCCCCAAACTCCGCTTCCATAATCCCCAAGGCGCGCTCCAAGATGTCGCGTTGCGTCTCGTGCTCGCCCAGCCTACAGGATGGCCCAAATCAAATTATATAGATGGATGATGGATGTTGTCAGTGCATCTGGCATTTCATGGCACTAGCACAGTGTATTACTGTATTACTGTATCTGATCTTGTCTAAGTGACAGAAAATGTCATCCGCAGTGATCCCATCTCTCTGCTGAGTACCTGGACACCGCAGGCACCGCACCTTCCATAAACGCTGCCCAGGTTCACCAAGGTGGTTGCCACGACATGATGATCTGGACCTGAGTCTTTCTTCTCCTACGACCTCAAAAGAAAACATATAAAAAAACATGCAAATAATATTGAATAGTCATGCATCACAAAATAATCAAACTATAATGCATAAGAATCAATCCGAATTGCCGTGACTAAATGCAAACACATCATAACACATCCGGATGTTGGAGTTTACCAGCGCCCTGAGAGCCACACCATACTCTCGTTCATTGATGTCCAGGGCCCTCTCCAAAAGTTCTTTCTGCTTTTGGATGTTTCCCAAGCGATCGTAGGCATTGCCCAGATTTGAGAGCGTGGTGGCCACATCGCAGTGGTCAGGCCCAAACTCTCGTTCCTGGCCGTCACAGCCCCGCGACAGCCCCGCGACGTTCTCCCCGGCCGCGATGACGGTCCTGGATTTCCAAGGCCTTCTCCAGATGAAGCCGCTCTTGCGCTGCATCTCCGCAAAGACCATACCTCAAAGCCAAGCCAGGCCAGGTGGATTTGATCCAAACGAATCCAAACGATCCATCTTGATGGATTTGACATCCAATTAGATTGGAATGAATGGACCATTCCGGAGTGTGTAGAGTGTAGAATGACAAGTTGAACATGGTGAATTCATGTGGATCTCTGGACGAGCTGCGCCACGCCGAGATTGTGCAAGGCAGCTCCAACCATTGCGTGTTCTTCCCCGTAGCGGGTTTGCAACCTGCAAGCTCTGCAAGCTCTGCAAGCTGGCCAGCTTGCATCGACTTCAGCTGCTGAAAAAGTGGAGAAACGAGTTGAAGTGCTCATGACATCCATGACATCCATGACATCCATCACATCCATGACCCGGGAAAGGCATTGGCCGGTTGGTGGGACCTGAGGTCAGCACTCACTGAGCGCCACAGCACCCATGCGGACTGCTGCTGGTCCTGTGACACGTCCAACCTTCCACCTTATCACAAGCTGCCAGGTACAACTCCAAATGCGTCTCTGAACCTGGGAAACAATATATGATATATATCTTATAATAATTCACTAACCTGAATAGTTCGGCCATTTGGGGATGATTTCCCTTACTATCCATGATTCCAGTGAGGTCGCAGTGAGGTCGGTATAATTCACCCAGATATATATTTATATATATATATAACATTGATAATGTATACTTACCCATATATATATATGTTTATAACATTGATAATGTATATATGATCATGTTTGGCGATCAGGATCTGGTAATCAAGGAAGGGCAAACTCCAATGACGAGCCGGTCCTTCATAGTGATGCTTGCATGTCGGGCAGGCCAAATCCAACCTGATCGTAGCATGTCCAGGATCACTGGACCAGTGGCTATGCAAACCTATATGCAACATTGTCAGTGGAGGTGAGTCTCGGACAAATAGCCACGTGCTCGAAAAGCAGCTTCGATGCAATCGATGTGAACGTACCTGCATGGCAAAAGATTCTATCAGATTTGTTTAGTGCCAAGATGGATCTTGAAATAACTCCAGGTTTCCCCAAGTAAAAACTTATATAATTCATGGAGGTTTCCAATAAACAATGGGGGTCAATCATTGAAAAAAACCCATTACATAGTTATAAAACTAGGAAAACAGGTAGCCTAAGTAAAATGATTGGTCAAATCATCCAATCATTGGACCGGGTAGCGCACTTGGCGGAGCCACGACACACGCACGGACTCAGAAGATCTCCTCCTTCCTGGAACTTCGACCCTGGAACTTGCCACCCAAAAAGAGTGCCTCAATAATCTTAAGAACATCTATAAAGTGATTTCTCAATAAATACATATATGTTATCTGTATATATATATATATGTTATATATCATATATATATATTATATATATATTATATAATTTCAAGAGTTATATAAAAGTATACATAACAGTCATGCAGATTCCAGGTTCTCCGCAGTCCCAGTCCTCCAAACAGATCCGGCAGCATCGCCCTGGAACCTCCTCTGCCACCTCGGGTGGCTGAGAAGTCTCCTGGCACCGTTGCCAGGGTGCGTAGTTGAGAGACTTCTCACATGGAAAACAGGGCTGTTTTTGGGAAAAACTTGGAGGAAACCAAATAATCCAAATAGACCAGGATCTGAGGATATCATTCACATCCAGATCATCCAACACATGTTTTCTTCCCCATGGTTCTTGCTGTGGAAGAGTTTCAGAACCTGAAGCCTTGAGCTTCAAAGTGGAATGGCCAATGGTTTCAGCCGAACAAAAACTGGAATGGATTTTGATTGGAATGGCTTCAACCAGATTGGGTTGATGTTGTTTTCACACACATCATAGATCATCACAGCATGTGGGGATGGGTCAAAACCTTGTACCCCTGGTGAACCTCAAAATAGCTGGTAAATGGATGTTCATCACCCTAAAAATGGTACTTATAGGCTTATAGGTATTGATCCATAGCCATGTCACAGCTAAGGATCCTTCCAATTCGCCAAAGGACTGGTGTTTTCCATTGTCCAATTCGCCAACATAACACGCCCAAAGCTCGCCTGATCAATGCCTGGAGTCTCGCCTGCGCCATGGAATCAACGGGCATGGCATCAACATGGCATCTGGATCATCTGGCGAAGTGGAATACATTTTAAAAAAATCATGATCCATTGCTATAATGAATCATGAACTTTTTTAAACTAGCTTTTGGGGTGCACAACTTAGCTAATTCCAATCAATTCCAGCTTGATCAGCTTCACGCCTGACGCATTGTCGGCCTCAGGCTAGCATCCGGGATGGGGGCTGTACACTGGGAGGGTTGTGGATAGTTGATGTTTTCCTCTGGCAATCCAACAGCTATGGAAAATAACAAATTTCTGGATGATGTAGCTGATGTAGCTGATGTAGCTGATGTAGCTGTTCAAAATTGTCATTTTCCATAGCTAAGGATTACAATTTTCCGAAGTCAAACCCTTCACAGTTTGACAACCAATAGTTTACACCAATACATCCACATTTTTGCAAATGGTTGATGATAGTTCTGGCTGCATTCCACAACTAGTGCACAAGATCTGGATTGATAACATTTGATCTCAGGCTTTTTATTCCAGTGCATTATAGTATATTGCATACATACGTATATGCGGATAATATATTCAGCAACATGTTTAGTCCAACATCACAAGATAAATCCATCGAAATTTTGCCCCTTCCCCTTGGGTTGCTGCTTGCCAGGACGTTGACAGCTGAGGTGTCCAGACGTGCCAGAGCCGTCGACATGAAGTCCAAGCGCTTCTGCAAAGCTTTGCCTGGCCCATGGCATCACCTTTTGGAGATACGCATCACATGGATATCACCAGGAAGTGCTACAACAAAGGGTAGGAGAAAAAAATGATAAAACACATGTTTTTTGTTTGCCGTAACTAAGAACTTACTTTGACCCAGAAGCAGTGACACATGCTCGATATGTGCCTGAAACACACATGTACAACATACCTCAGCTGGGGGCACAGCCAACATACACTTGGATTACTTAATGGACACAGAGCAGGGATTTATTAACCGAAGCTACTGTACAACCACTAGACTAGAACATAGAACCAGCAAACAAAGTGAAGATAGAACACGATTTCATTATCTGCCACGATTACAGATTCTGAAAGTCTGACATCATGGCTGGGATGAATCTGTAATCGTCATGGGCTGGAAACTCCTGGAAAGTCACTCATCCAATGGTGCCTGATTTGGGATAAATATAGGCACCATTGGATGTCCATCAACATATGACCTTCCTGAAGCTGAAATCGTTTTGTCTGAAATCACCTATTGAATAGTTTCCCAGCGCATTAGCCTTTTTACCACAGAAAACAACATGGTTTTCCACAAGGGATTCGACAAAATTCCAGATTTTGAGACGACTTCGTTATCGATAGTTTCCCAGCAGTTGCGACCACATCCTCTCGTTGCCACCCACCAGGGGCTGACCACAGCCGCACAGGGAAGGCAGCATGACCTTGGGACACGCCATTGGGATGATCCCAGGCATCAGGTCCACTGGTCCACCATCAAGGCATGAACCGAAAAATCAAACGCTTTAAGATGCTTTAAGATGGTTTAAGTCATGTACCTATGTCTACCTTGTTCCACCAACCATTTTGAATACCTGGGCCATTTTTGACATTCAAAACACCACCATTTTTTGTACCGCCGTATTACGACCTCGCTGTGGATTCCAACGTTTCGCTCATGGCGAGAACCCAACGGGCCGCTGAGGCATCATGAAGCGAAACACACGGCTGGTGTCATGAGAGCTACTAACTTTGGTATCTCATGTTTTTCTTGGGGTAGAGATGAGTATGTGGCTTCCAGATTTGGGGAAAATTGCCGAGTGCAATGTTCACACCATGATGTCTGCAATTCTAGCAAAGCCACTTCTGTTGGATCACAAAACAATTGGTCTGGGGAGTGGTTTCGCAAGGAGTCAGACTAAAATGGTGAGATTGGCAAACGCATTTTGAGGCCCTTATGTCTCACTTGCCCAAGTAGACATCGACAAAATGTGCAAAAAATGGTCAAGGTGACTTCCAAAAAGTGCTTTTCTTTTCTACATGCCTCAACCAATTGATAACCATCTTGATTGAAGTCAAGCCTTGAGCCAAGATTTCACATGCTTCCGCTGTACTTCAAGCCTGCCAAGTCAGAGAGCTTACTCGGTTTACCGCTCTGGGTCATCTTTCTGGATCTCCAAACCACAACTTTACATTGCGCTGCCGGGTCGAGGTTGGGTAGCGCAAACATTAGCGCAAACTAGCTATTCTTACGTATTCTTACCTAAGTGATCATAGGTGAATTGATTAAACAGAACAGCCAGAACAGCTGGCACCCCATTTTTTTCATCAAAAAATCTCATAGAGAAACTGGAATGATGTACTGAGAATAACCAGTCAATGAAAAAATCCGTGCTTCTCCGAGGCACCATATCAGCATCAGGTCGAAATGCCGGAGATGGTCCCACCTGTGGCGATGGGGATGGATCTGGGTGGAACCAAAACAGATCCTTTTTGGGTAGCAAAAAAAACGATCCATCTTGGAAGTTGTTGGCTATCCTAGCTATACCATCACATCTCCATGAGATTCTCGTTGTTCCTATCTTTTCATTGCAAATCCCATAATCGCATGATATTGACACCATGTATCCCATCTTGCTTCCATCATAATCTCCCCTGCCCGGCAGTTTTTACCTATGGAGATGTGTTTCCCTGCGAGATGATCTTGAGGGTTTTCCATATCTACTTAAGTTACTTGGACGTTGAGCCGTTGAACATATCCCTATCCCATGATACTGGTCAGTAAAAATTCCCATTGTGAGATAGAATCATTCCCGGTATGTCAGCTAGTAACCACTAAATCCCGTAATATGGCTTATATTATGTTTTCATAATTATTGGTCATTAATTGTAGTACATATTCCAGTAATTACTCCTAGCCCAACAAGTATTCCCAATCCAGTTATTTCCAGTTCCTACTGAACCAGTTATAATATAAGTTATAATGATTCTAACATCATATAACTTATAATAGGAATTATATAGAATCACTAGGAATATATCATTCCAGTTATCATTTCTATAGGGCACCCAGTTCCTCCCGAATTTTCGCACCTGGGGAGTGAAGCCTCGACTCGCCACGTCCGCTTCATCAGTGAAATCATCCTGGTCATCCTCCATGTCCGACGCCTCAGAGGAGATGGAACTCGCCTGGTGATTTTCCAGTGATTTTTCCCGAAAAAAAATGGTGCGTCCTCTGGGAAAAAGCTGGAAAAACACTGGAAAATCACTGGTTGATCAGGGTGTTGAGCTGCGATGATGCTGAATTGCTGCCTTGCTAGGACGGCCCAGTAGCAAAATGTAGCAAACTGTTGACATTGAGACCCCGCATGCTCAACCGAGCGTTTGTAATGCCACTCTTGACTGATCTTGACTGTAATTAGCGCCAAAACTCCTTACCGGCTCAAAATGACCAGAGTTCCTAACGAAGTGGTTGTGCTAATTCCGGTTGCACTAACACTCCCAACCACCAAGCCACCAATCACACAGTATACACCCACAAGTCCCCAATGCCCCGAGGTCTCTAATTCAATGCTACGTTTCATAAACTTTCATAAGAAAGAAACTTGATCATCTTTACCAAAAATCAAGCCAAAATGTGGCATAGTTTCAGCCATACAAGGTTATACATCCATATGGCCAAATGAGTTGAAACCTCAGTTGGAGGCGAATTCAATCTCCCAGGCATAGGTGCGCACCGAATGGGATGGTGTGATGGTGGCTCAGTGTGGCGACAATGGGCGACACATTTTGGACCACCCATTGAAACTACCAAACAGATCCAAGCAGATCCAAACAGCAGATATTTCTTTGAAACTACCTATCGGACATGTCTATCCTATCGCCCGGTCAGTGACTGTGTCATAGTGGAAAGATGTCACTGTTCTGAACCTTCTTTTGGATCACCATGTTTTACATCTTGCAGTATTTGCTGACTTGACGCCGACCACCAGTAACAACCTTCAGACTTCATCGTGTCCAAGCCACACTGTCTGAAGGTCTTGAAGATTCTGCCCTGTTGCGAGCCTGTTGAAGTCGTCAGTTACGACTTTGGGGTCACTCGGTCGCCATGACTTTGGGGACATGAGATATCTGAAATAATCTCAGATATGTGACTATATGATATCTGATATCTGATATAGTCGTCATGTTTGTTGCCAATGACTATATGTGACTATAATGCCCAGACCTGCCTTCAGGTAGTTTTCAGCCTCCCTGTCTGACTCCTGGATGATCCGAGCTAGTGCCAGCAACCTGTTAGGCTAGCTACACCATGATTGGGACCATGATTGGGATGCTTACTGTTATAATGGTGATTAAAATCAGTTCATACTATTTCTAGCATGGTTCTTAAACGTTCTTAAATGCCTCACCAGGCTTAATTGTTTCGCTTTCGACATCCCCAAGTGACCGGTCCTCATCAAAGCCATCATCGCCGCGTTGCCAGCTCTGGTAGATGCCCATCCTCAGCTGCACCAGTGGACTTCAAACATCTAGCTCTGTCATGATATGTGAAATGCGGTATACAAATATATATATATATATGTATATCTATAATATATATATATATATATTGTATCTCCAAATAGTATAAGTTATAGCCATAGCCATCTGAATAGAGAACCGCTGATCAACCACTGGATTTGGGGGTATTATCTTTTTTTTGAGACAAATCCATCTTCGCGCTGCATGTCTTGCATCACAACATATCCCAAGTCCTGCGAAATATTCATTCAGAAGTCATCACAGGTGATCAGATTGACTCTGCCCTGTTATCCCAGTTCTGAGACCTGTACAGAAAGATATTGGAATGAGCCAGCAGGAACGGATCAAATGGAAAATATCCAGTTCCTTTCAACAGCATCCTTAGTTTCCACGAGTTGCTGATGGCTTCGGGTATGAAAACGGAGAAAATGTGCATGTTTCATGTTTCATTCTCCCTCGCTAACGCCTGAAAAACATCTGACAACTTCATGGTCCTATGGAAATCGGAATCGGAGTGATGGAATTATGGACATCGATGGAATCATCTCCTAGGGCACCAACTCATCTTCCTCTGCAACGGGCGGTACCTCACTCCAAAACAACCGTTGGAACTTTGGAGATGAAATTCCTGGTATTGTCATCAATGATTCCACATGTGCTTCAAACTTTAAGGCTTCTTAGGGCCGGAAAAATCATGTTGGATATATACTTGTGCATCATGTTGTTGTATGTTGTCCATATTTAGCATTGAACACTATTCGTCACGTCACTTTTGGGGGATCACCTTGACTGTTGGCCGTGTGAACCACCAGTGGGTTGGGCACCATCAGCCGTGCTTTACAACTTGGGGCATTTCATGTCTGAATCGAGACATGAAAATATGTGGTCAATATGCAAATACTTAAGGAAACATCAACAAAGTAGTGCCTCTCCTTCAGTCTCGCCATAGCACAAACCCATCAGATTCCTATGCACTTGGACCATTGGACGCGATAAAAGTCCTGACTGACTACCTATACTAGACCTGTACTTCTGCAAAATTGGTAAATGTGAAGGTCATGATAAATGTGGAGGATCTCCAACTGCCAGCTTTGATTACCACTCTGGCTACCTGGCTACAGGTTCAAGATGGTTCAAGATTGCAACAGCCTAGTACGGTAACGTCTGGCAGTAACACCTGGCAGTAACACCCTGGCAGTCATCCCATCTTGGCATCTCCCACGTTGTACAGTTGCTGCTGCAGGACCTCCGCTAGCTTTGGTCTGGTCTGCCTAGGCTGTACTGGTCAGCAAACCAGCAATGGGGAACACTTGTTGAGATGGGGTTTAGATATGTTTAGATATGTTTTAATCAGAAAGTTGAAGCTGCCAGCTGAAATTCAAGTTCTTTACCTGACCTGGATCTTTTGTGTTTCAAACAGCCGACATCCGGCCTGATTGCCCGACAGAACTCCTTCGCGACAGGGCGTCGCATGAGAGAAAAGGGCCTCAAATGACGGGATCAGCGCAGTGGGATGATCACTGTTTTTTTTGGTAAATGAGCAGTGGATCACTACCAACTCATACAACTTGTGATATCTCGTGATCATGATGGTTGTTGATGCTGTTGGGATCACAACTTATGTTACGAATCTATTTACTGATCTAGTCTGTTCACTAGCTTCAGGGATTATCCCCGTCTTGAATTCATCACCAGCTTCCCAGCTTGAGATCTTCACATGTAACGGCTGGTGAGCACTTGTGTCATAGCTGTTTTGTCCATGGGCTGTCCTGCTCGCAAGCAGCACAGCAGGGACCAGGGAGCGATCAGCAGAACTATGGAGGTAGAACCCGTTATAACCCGTTCCCCGTTGAGGTTCAACGACGCGGTTTGAGGGATTTCTACATATTTGCAAATGATATCTAATTAATTAAAATTATATAGGTATTAGAATCCATACATGAATCTACCGGATTCTTCGGGGAACCTGGCTCTACTGCTAAATGTCATTCATATATCTACCAGCTCTGGGTCCTAGGTCTGGCAATACTTTGTCCAAACCATTCACGCCGTTCCTTAGGACTCAAGTAGTCGCACTCGCATCGTGTTTTTTGGCAGGAGATGATCTTGTTTGATTGGATGCACACTCCTGTTCTCACAGAATCTAGTTGACGACATGTTGAAACCAGGTTCAAACAATCACGTCCATCACTTATGTCCAGACCTTGACATTTCCCCAAAACCCGCGCATGCGATTCAACAAGAGCAGCTTGAAGCAAATGCAGTGCAGCAAATGCAGCAAATGCAATTCTCAGTTACTACGTTCATGGCCACAGAGAAAGTCTTGAAACCAACAGGCACTCCGAACCGTCTTTCAGAGTCCTGTCTCGACTGAGAACCCGACTCATCTGTCTCTTCCCTAAAACCCTGTCATGGCTGACACCAGCTGCTGACACAAACCAATGAGGGCAGAGGCGATTCAAACAAAAAGGTCAAAAGTTGGTTTTAGTACCACGAAAAACGGATAGATTATAGATGTTTATAGTAACCATTAGTAACCTCAAATACACATATATATATATATATACCCATTAAATGTGCAGTAATCTACCACTCGTTTAATCATGTTTAAGTTTAATCGTAAGATTTGAATCTTTTCCGGGCGATTCCTCCCAGTGTGCCGGGCACCTCTACATGCCAAACGATGATATAGCAAAAAGCCTCCACAATGAATGATGCTTTGGGGCGATGACCAAAGAAGTGGATGAGATATGTTGGGATAGTTTGATATATAATATAATATAATATAATATAATATAATATATAATATAATATAACATATATATATATTATGATATCTGTGTGATACTTCGGATATCAAATAAGCATAGATTTGCGCAACATGCCAGGCTTGGGATGATCCTTGAGAATGTCGGCGGGTGTGGCTTCGACGGCAGCCTGAACCAAAGAAGCCATCAACTTCAGCCTGGGCGGGTCATCAGCAGTAAATAAGCATAAATGACCAGTATTGGTTGGTGTACAATGGATTATCCTGGTTGCTTGATTGATCTTAATTGGGACTTTTGCAATGGATGATGATAATCCGCATTGGATAGTTCCTGTGGAGCTCGTAACTTTCCAGCAGGTAAAACAAAACAGCCCAATTGGCTGAGGAAATTGCAAAAAAAAATGTATTTTTATTGGAGGAGTCTGTTTGGCACAGATACAGGCCAGCTATCTTGGCTTCCTGGCACGTCTTCTCTGGTAGATACTCCGATCTGTTCCCGAATCCCGTGGCCAACCTCCAGCTCCTGGCGATGGAGTCACCAAGGGATGCTGACATATTGCGAGAGGAGCGCAGAATTTTTAACACCTGCCTGAAGCCAGGTGTTGCCAAACAAAGCTAAGTGCCTCGGAACATCTCGCAAATCACAAAACTTGCAGGTGCCTCTCTGGAAGCAAACTCAAAGTGCTGCCAGGGGCCACACTCACAGCTCCTCACTGAATACTTCACGTTCAGGAATTTGGCCCTGCCTAAGAATGAAGCCAAATACCTCGGCCCACAGTTGATCCCTGTCCCACAGCCACTAGCATTCCTCATTCTTCGAAGTTAGGTCGGCACAAGCTATCCGTCGACTGCAAGCTATCCGATCAGGGCAGAGGTCAGGAATCTTCTGGGAAACGCACGAGAAAGCAACACATCTCTTCTCAAGCTCCTGACCAGGGGACTGACTCTAAAGGCTGGTGATTTAGAGCAAAATTATACAACAGCATACAACAGCCATATTCTCCCTTATTTGCCAACATCATCCAACATCAATATCCTTACAGCATCCAATCGCCCTAGATAGGCGCTGTCCGAAGGCCTGCAGTTTGTTGCTAGCATTCTCCAGGAGCAATTGCAAAAAAGCCTGTAGCAGTGCCCAGGAAACAGCCAAGGGGGCCAAGCTATCATCCCCCAAGCTTGTGGTTGACACGGCTGACATTGTTGATTCCAATAGCATCCAATAACCCTCCATTAAACCATATTAAACCAGTTTATACTTCACAATACAACTATCAATGTTGGGCTTTGCTCACATGAGTCGTCACAGCATGCTGGAAATCAAGACCAACTCCAACCTGAAAACCCGGACGGTCCCTAAGTGCCGGCTGCCTTTGTTTCGACAGGCCTTGATCTCCAATATGGATATCTATAGAATCATAGATATTCATACCAGCATCCGTTGCAAGAAATGATGATGCTGCTGCTGCTGATGATGATGATCAGTCTTATTAATGTATGTGGCGCATACATTATTTTTACAAAGCATTCTTATCATATCCGCCGACCCCGGCAGACGCAAGGGGGAGCGCGCCAGGGAATAAGACATTTGACTCTTGTCGGACTACTACTACTACTACTGCTACTACTACTGCTACTGCTACTGCTACTGCTACTGC
>Ga0126342_10002039_pt1 | contig 30530 bp, 24 predicted proteins | sample Cyp1metagenome_FD_92528 | JGI IMG/M metagenome (GOLD analysis project Ga0126342, IMG submission 92528) | Coral microbial communities from Lord Howe Island, Old Settlement Bay, Australia - Cyphastrea 1 metagenome | ecosystem: Host-associated > Invertebrates > Cnidaria > Coral ...
AGCACCAGCACCAGCACCAGCACCAGCACCAGCACCAGCACCAGCACCAGCACCAGCACCAGCACCAGCACCAGCACCAGCACCAGCACCAGCACCAGCACCACCACCACCATCACTATGTAACCAGAAAAAACACATGCTCATCATCCTTGTGTTTCCATCTCATGTACAGGCTCATGGTTCAGTTTGCTGGTGGTACCCCTTTCCACCTGGTGTCGGGTTGACGGTGATGCCACCAGGTTTACCTCACCGTGGATGGACCAGCTTCACGGCCACCCTTCTGTTCCTCGCGCTGCAGTTGATGAAAACGGTTGAGAACACCATTTTACATATGGCAGTGTGTCAAAACCTTGTACCCCTGGTGAACATCAAAATAGCTGGTAAATGGATGTTCATCCCCCTAAAAATGGTATTAATAGGTATTGATCCATAGCCATATTTTACCCAGTGATTCATGGCCATAGATTGGTGGCCCATCCGCCATTTTCCTCGTGATTTTCTGCGGATTTGGGGTAAATCCCAAACTTCGGGAAGACACTCCGCAGCCAGCTATTCGCTCCTCTGCCAGGAATCACATCGGCGGGATTGAGTCAGAGCTGCATCACTTGAGCCATGAATGTGTCTGAGCTGGTGATGCTGGTGCTGGCTGGTGGTTGAACCACCTATCTAGCATATATAGCCCATAGGGGATTATCTAGTATATCATGCAATCTGATCCTAGACATATCATATCATGTTCACTATATGGGAAGCCAGCCATGTTTGATGAAACCGGTGGCGAATCACCATTCATTCCCACTACATAACAATTGTATCACCATTAATTGTCCTTGCTGGGATGAATCAACGTTACCATCAATCCCTAGCCCTAGATTTTCCCTCCTATATCCAAGGTATTCTTAATTCAATCACCATTTATTATCCTTAATCACCTTGTGATGATAAATGGTGATTTGGTGATTAATGGTGATTGTATCCGCATCGCATGTATCATCCAAGGTCCTATGGCGCCAAAAAAACACCTTGTATCCTCCCATCTTCCCATTCCCACCGCGTTGTACGTCATGGCGTTGGGCTGCAGCTTCGCGTCTTTGGCGCGCTGCAGCGCGCGCAGAGCCAGCTGCGCAGAAGAGGCTTTGGCGCAAGCATCCTGGGACGACGGGTGGGCCAAGAACAAATGGAGGGTTCATCCTGCATGAATTGGATCTTAAAAATTACCATCACCCAAATCAATATATATATAATAATATCAATGTATATATATATACAATTATATATATATATATATATATACATACATATGCACCTTGTTGATCATTTTTTAGTCATTCAGATCAGTCAATGGGACTTGACCATCGACATTTCCGACCAGCTTTCCCTCGATGAAATACCACCCAATCCATGGGATTTTAAAGCATCTCCCTGTCTTGTGGATCTGTTTAATAGTGGAACTAATCTGGTTTAATAGGGAATATAATCATGGGAATATAATCATGGGATATCATGGGATATCATGGGAATATAATCTGGTTTAATAGTTCTCTTCATTCTGTGCTTCCGCAGGAAGCAGAGTGACAGATTCTGGACCAAGTTCGGACAACTCCAGTACTGAATCGGGGTTCTGAGGGTGACTTATTCAAGGCAAAAAAAAACAGGAAGGACACATCTGACCACATATCAATCCTGTATATGTAGGTAGATATCCATGTGTGTATTATATATATATATATATGTACATACACATACTATATATAATATGTACGAGTATATATATATATACACATTTTATCGCATTTAAACGTTTGGCTGGTATTTGCAGATTCGCACATTTCCAGTTGCTCATCCCGCTATCATCTAAGTCAAGTCACCACCAAGCATCCGTAACCTTGGCAAAACACAGGGATGAGAGTTGCATCAATGTTCTTGCCATCCAAATTGAACCTATCTGAGACAAGCTTCACATGGAGACAGGACAACAATAGAAAACATTAATCTCCAACTGTACCGCTTCACTAGTTATTTCTGACTGTCACAATCTGTTTCCGGCTGAAATTTCATAGGCGTGTCCAAGAACCAGGGATAGACTAACTATTGATTTCCCCGCAAGCACGATCATTTTGATCCATCAAATGGTGGATGATGGGCTCCACAAATTCACCACCCAGAGTTTAGTCATCCGGACTTCTATCAACTGCACTGCCAAATCTGAACATCAAAGCCAACAAGGGTCATGTTCGGCAGTTCCATTAAGACATGTGAACCCATTTTTCAGGTTGCATATTCTTGAAGTACGCGTTGCAATCATCAACCAACCATCATTTATGGATTATTTTACCTACATGCTACTCTCTGGTAATCACAGGTATGGAAATCACCATTTTCAATAGGCAAATCATTAATATTTTCATGGTCCGTTTTCCATCAAAAGGTGAGGCCCCCCTAGATAGCTAAGTTGATGCAAATAAGTTGGTTAACTAGGGTTTATGGGGGATACATATGTATATATACGTATACAGTATATACATAACTATGGTTAATGGGCTTATAAACTACTTAACTTACGTAACTGGGGAACCTCACCTTGTAGCAATGGCAAAAACTTCAGATCTACTCGATCCACTCTGAGTCTCAGTTCAGAAACTCACCATGCTCAGGTCCAAGGACAAATCTTCAGCGCGTTTCAGCCATTTCTCCACCTCCTCCACCTGAGATCTGTCGAAAACCGCAGTTTTCGATTTTTGGAAAACGTGGTTCAAAAGCTGAGGAGGTGGTAGGGGTAAGATCTGTTATCACTATACATGTATATATATAATTATATATATAGGTATATATGTGTATATATATAGGTATATGTATATATATATATATATTTAAATACATAGGTATATATATATACATATATACACCTATATCTACAAATATACATATTTTATATAGATATAGTGTATATAAAGGCCACTTAAAAAGTCTCGTTTTGCCCCCTTCGGCCCTTGGCCGCCTGGCCCCGTTTGGCGAAGCCGTGCGCCACGCTGTTGTAGGCTTCCAGGTCGGGGGGCGACATCTTGTGAAGCCACTGTTGTGCCTCCAGCTTGGGGATGGACCATGGAAAGTGACGATGATTTATGGCAATAATAAAGTAATCTACTCGTAATTATATGGTAACAATATGATAATATAATATGATAGTTTTATAGTCATATGATAGTATAGTGATGATATAAATTATAGTAATATGATAGTTTTATGGTAATATTCATATGGTAATTATATGGTAATAATATGATAACATAATATAATAATGTACCATTTATCACGTTTATCATGGTGATAGTATGGTTATACTATTGTCATCATGGTGATGATTTAAAATACCATAGAGAGCCATACAGTACTATTGATGATGGCTGTCGTCATTGATTTTGAACCCTTAGATGGTGACAATATGGTGACCATGTTTCTGGTATTTTCTTGTTTCTTTTCGTGAAACTGATTGATCTGATTGTCGCCACTAGTCCTCTTCGGCCTCTTCGGGTTGCGCCGCTTTGGCAAAGGCTGTGACCATGGTCCCGATGGACTTCTGGTCCAACAACATGCCAGTGGCCTCGACGGAATGACTGGATGGCCAACTTGGCTACTGAAAAAATAGGTTTCTGAGAGTTGTTTTATGGGATTTCTTATGAAACCTGGGGTTGTTTATGGCTTTCAGAGTTGTTAGTTGTTTAGGCGGAATATCTCTGGGTCTGTTGACCCTCCACCTCCAAAGGCATCGCCGGCACAAATTCGATACGTGCCACAATAGCACACGAATACCTACAACAACCACCGCGAAGTACCGTCGACCAAATTTTCTCAAATTGCAAGTTTAGATCGGAGTTGGGCATGATATCGCATCCATCAGTTTTTCAACCGCGTGAAGAACACACCAAACTATGCCAACATGTTTTTTCCCCCACAAGGCTGGTACTGTAGCTGCTGTTGCTGTCCATGCGTGAGCTGTATGACAAACATCAACCGATGAAAGCCAGTATTTGTCAAAACATGATGCCTAAAAACCAAACCATGCAATATCAGTGTATGTTTACAGTTACAACAACATCTTTCCCACTTAAAAATCATTCCTACTTAAACTTAAAACAAAACATACATTAACATTAACATATCTTGACACCACTGACATTTACACATTTGCTTTCTCACATATGCAATTGCATATGTATATATATATACACATATTATCCGGTGTCTATCTCATGTAGCAAACATGTTGTTCTGATTCATATATCTAATTTGATTATATACATATTTGAGTGTACATATCCAATACCTATATTTTATATAGTGAGTTCTTTGTAGATACCCTCTGGTGATTCAACATAGCCGTTTAGTTCGATGGAACTAAAACATGGTGATTTTCCACTTCGCTACGTTAAATTACCAGAGGGTACCGGGTATTCATCACATATTCCAATACCAGTAAATCCAAATAAATATCATAAACAAAATCTACTAAATCCATACTTACATCCCAGTAATTCCCAATACCTCCCATTCAATTTCATGAAAACATACTATATCAATCCATACTTGAATTATTACTAGGATTTTCTAGGCTATCTGAAAACATATCCCAGACATAAACCCACCCAGACGTAAATCCCAAACATAAATCATCATAAATAATCATAATTCCCCATATAAAACCATAAATAATCCCATATAACGATATGGGAAAAAAACAAATAAACATCCCCTTAAAAAAAATCCCAGACATAAATTCCATGATAATTCAGGTACGTTACATCCCTGGTTGGTGGTTTCAACCCCTTTGAAAAATATGAGTTCGTCAGTTGGGATGATGACATTCCCAATATATGGAAACATAGTCCAAATGTTCCAAACCACCAACCAGATCCAGTTTTCCCATGGGTTTTCCTATGGTTTTTTCCGCCGCGGATCCGCCTGGATCAGCTTCAACGCCTCGGCCGTCTGCCCTTGACGCGCCAGCTGATCCAGCAAGGCGCCCCAGCTGCAGCCGTCCAAGCGGCTCAACTGGGCAGAGAAAACCAGGGGAAAATGCTGGTTTCACCAAGAATCCCCTAGGAAAACCATAGGAAAAACATAGAAAAATAGGAAAAACCATAGGAATCTGGCTGAATTACACATATTTTGCCCCATTGAATTCCCAACCAGTTGGGAGACTTCCATCACTTACCTCCGCGCCTCGGGCGCCACCTGCATCAAGCGCTGCTGCCAACGTCCTTCGCCGCTGCGCGCCGCGCAGGTCAGTAGCTTGCCGAAGGTGCGTGGGGAGGGGGTCACCTGGCAGATGGTCTTGTTGGGGGATTCTGAATGGCCAAAATGATCGGTTTTTTCAACGAAAATGGGAACGTAACATGGTTTAACCATGCAAAAAGCAGTGTGATTTGACCTTCACGAACTAAGAGTAGTGGTTTTGCCCAACAAACATATGGGGGATTCACCAACAAAGAAGGCTTGTCTTGCCAACCAAGAATGTGATCTATATTCTGATTATGAGGATATTTTAATATTTTTTCAAAGGACACCACCAACCGAAACTGAACATCATTTCAACTTGGAAACAAACTTAATGCTATAAACATTGAAGGTGCTTCACCCATGACAGGTATATCGCCATCATCCACCAATGGCAATCAGGGATGGTAACAAATCCCTTTCATGACTGGGGAGTCCACATTTGCGCTTCCTTGGCTTGAAAATTCGATCCACACCCCCACGGCAATCTTGTCGTGGAACAACTATCGCAAAAAACGCCTAGTTTTGGGGGTAGATCCTGTTCTCAACCATCAGTTTTCGTGGGTATGGCTCTACATGATCCACGAATTGGATGCGTATCAACATTCATTTTTCTCAAGTCCGACGTCGTTTTCTTGCACCATTTGTTTCTTAGCTTTGGACATCTCAAAACGGACCATTTTGTGCTCCCTGAATCGCAGGCTGAGCTTCTCCATCTGCCAACATCTTGCTGAAGACCAGCACAGCACGGCGGAAGGCTCCGGCATTGGCGCACGCCTCCACGAGTGGAGCCATGGAAGAATGGGGAGATCACACAGTCGACGATGATAGAATGTTCATGAAGACATTTAACAATCCAATTGTTCTTGGCATATATATATATACATATGTTCTTATATGTTCTTATGATTTCCGATCATTTAAAGCTAAAGTTAGATCATCTATGACAATCATCGAAGAAACATATCGAAGCCAGACTAGATTCAATCTATACCTAAGATTAACATAGATTAACTAATAATATTGCCAACCGTTTTCCCAAGCGTTTTCAGCACAAGTTTCTCAGTATTGCAATTCCACAATTATCCATGACCATCCATAGCTGGGAGATTTCCTGACAGCATCAACCGGAAAATTCCCCTGGGTGGTAAGGTCCGAAATTGGAAACCCAAATCTGGTTGGTGGTTGCTGCTAACCCCTCTTAAAAATATGAAAGTCAGTTGGGATGATGAAATTCCCAATATGTATATGGACAAATAAACAATGTTCCAAACCACCAACCAGCTATTAATCATCCCATTCCCCCATTCCCTACGTGCAGCACCAGTAAGATTACCCCATCAAAATCTACTCCACTTCACCCGGGTTCGGGAGCAGGAATCATCTGGGTAAATTATGATGTTTCACTATGCTTCACTAACCTGAAATCAGGTCCATATTCCAGTTACTTCAAATTAGCTTCACCATCTGGGTAAATTTATAACCTGAGTAATTAAGTAATAACTATTTCACTCTTTGGGGATACCCTCTGGTAAACATACACAAAACTATGGAAAGATCCACCATTTTCAATGGGTAAATCCACACAATCCAATGGCCATGGCTTCAATAGCTATGTCACAGTCATTACCAGGCCGGGTATCCTTCCAATTCCCATCCTTCCGGTCCCGAATCATGCGCCTTCAGCATGGTGTTGTGAATCATGCGCCGCTTCTGAGGCATCGCAGCGAGACAGGGCGCCAGACAGTTCTCAGCGCTGGCGATGTCGCCCACCTTTACGGTGAAAAACCACTGGGATTTCATATGGTTTACCCTCTGGTAAACTAACATAGCTATTGAAAATGACCATTTATAGTGGATTTTCCCATTGAAAATGGTGATTTTCCATAGCTATGTTAGTTTACCAGAGGGTAATCATTGGATTGGTTTTCTTGGGAACATCTTAACCGGAAACCATGTTTATCATGTTTTTTTGCTCTGAAATACGGGGGGGTTCCTGTACAAAAAACATAAACCAATTCAATGGTTTAATTCCAAGAAAAAAGGGTCTAATCCAAACAATGGGCTCATGGATTTTTGGGTTTAGATATGTTTAGATATCTAAACATTCTTTTTGTCATGTGTTTCCTGGTGATTTGCGTTGCAAAATAGACAAGGCCACAAAGCTGTGGCCAGAATTGCAAAAAAGCTTGGTCGCAAAAGCCACTGGGGCCCACGGCCGGTTCAGCCACCAACTAACGCATGGCCAACACCAAAAAAGCAATGAAAAATATCCCATGTTGGCCCAGCTAATTCGCTGGAAATTCAGAGACATCTGTTGGTTAAATGACCAAAAATGTTGCTGGTTTTGTTGGTGAATTCACCCAAGATCTTTTTTTGAACAACCCCAGGGTGGAACCTCTGCGTGCTGATTCATCTTGTCGAACAACTGCTCATAGTCCCCGATAGAGTCCTCTCTGGCATGGCAGATTTGCTTTGGCCAAGGGACCCTCAACCCAAGCTTCTTTTATTTGTGTCCCACTTTTCAGCATTATCCATCATCTATTATCATCTATTGTCATCTATTATCATCTATTATCATCTATTATAATATATTATAATCTATTATAATCTATTATAATCTATTATCATCTATTATCATCTATTACTATAATCTATTATCCATATTATCCATGATCCAGGTTCAAGTTCCCCTTTTCTTTCTTGCACAAGACACACAACTGTCCTGGAGTCTGGACCGTACCGGCCCAGTGCTAGCCATCCGTAGTCAACATGGGGTAGCAGCGGAGCCACTCAATTGGTGAATTGGAGTATTTCGGTTTAGTTTTGTAGTCTTTTGGTATTATCAATATTGATATACATCAATGTATAATATATATATACACATACACGTATTATGTACATATATATATGTATATATATATATGTATATATATATGTATGTATACATAGTAACGGTTAGTTACATAGTACAATCCTGACCCATGAAATCAGTACCTACCTAGTGCGACCCATGTTTCTGATTGCCCAAAAAGGTCATTGCCCCCGGTCTTGCAGGTGAGGAAAGACCCAGCCACCATGGTGGTTGTATATAGTTTGTATTTCAAACAGGCATGATTCATGAAGTAAAAAAACCCATGAAATACCAAGACGATGCAATCAAAACTCAGCTATCATCTGGCACACCGCTTGGTGGTATTCATGAACTGGGGAACATCATGCCATGAGAACAAGCGAGATTTGAAACCACCGGCCGGTGCACAATATCATCAATGTTGGTAAATTGACCAGCTTGTTGTAGCTGATCGACCACCATCCCCATGTATTGCTCGCAAATCATGATAGTCCCACGTCTTCTGACCATTTCAATATATATATATATATTATATTATATATATATTATATTATATATATTATATTATATATTATATATATATATTATATTATATTATATATATATATATTATATTATATATATATATTATATTATATATATACTCATTCTGAAATAGATAGACTATGATAGAATATGGGTTTTCAAACATCTTCCCAGATCTCTGTCTTTAAGCTTCCATATTCTATCAAACTCCAGGATGACTTATTCTAAGCCATTTCTTCGCCATGCGAAACATTCAGCCGAGCCCAGCCGGACACAGCGAATGTTCAGCGAACGCGCTTTGCAGGTTGGAGATTCTGACAGTTTTCTGGTTGGAGAGTTACCCGCTGGTAAACGTTAACATAACTATGGAAAATCACCATTTTTAACCGGTAAATCCACTATAAATGGTCATTTTCAATAGCTAATTACGCTTGTGGCATTTCACCAACCATAAGGCCTGGATATTCATGGTTATTTATGCCATATTTGTGGATATTTATGGTTGGTGAAATGATTATGGACTGATATCCATAAATGGGATTTATCGATCCATATCAATCCATATCAAGCAGTGAATCTTCGAATCTTCCGATTAAGTATTTTTCAGTGCTGGAATATGACCATGGATTGGCGGTCGAAAAAAATCAGGCCTCTTGGAAAAAGTGCTGCCAAGTAGAAGATACTGTCAAGATCTATTAAGATCCTGTTAAGTTCCTATTGAGATACGATTAAGATCCTATTGAGATACTATTAAGATACTATTGAGATCCTATTAAGATTCTATTGAGATCTATTGAGATACTATCAAGATCTATTGAGATACTATCAAGATCTATTGAGATACTATCAAGATCTATTGAGATACTATCAAGATCTATTGAGATACTATTAAGATCTGTTAAGATCTGTTAAGCATTCTGGGACTTTAACCTGCTTCAAGCCCAGCGTGGTTCACCACAGTGAACCCATCCCTCTGGTGTCATCTCAACCCAACCATCCCCAACCAGTTGTGGGTAAAACAATACCAGTTAGATTAATGGTTAATGATGGTTAATAATGGTTAATAATGGGAATAATGTGGGTAAAACAATAATAAACCACCCATGACTGGGACTGCTTTATACATGTTTATACCACCTATAAACATGGTGATGACTGGGGGATGGTTTATGAAATTCTTTTACCAACATCAATCTTTTTAGATGATCAAACTTTGGCACCACGACTCACATTTTTGCCGCGCGTGCCAGCTCTGTCTGGTCAATGGTTTGCAGGAGTTGCAGAGTGTGGAGCCATTGCTGCGACACCTCACATGCGTTGACCTCGGTGTGCCCCAGAACTGGATGGGAAAACCTGTGAGACAGCAGGGAACAACGTATATATATATATATACATACATGTATAGATAGATATAGATATAGGGGTAACAACAATGGGTTAAGTTTCCAATTTTGCCAAAAACCAATCCATTGATATTTTGTGGAAGCCTGGAAGAAGTCAACAAGTAGTATGCACGCTATGAACATCCATTGTTTCCAGAGCTTTGGCAGACTTGTTTGGAGTCCACAACCAATTTTCCATCAAATTTTTGTGGCCATGCAGGACGCGATACATGTTTCTAATACAGTATCCTTTGGTCCTTTGGAATGGGAAGTCACCCATCCTCAGCCCAACTCAGAATTCCCAACTTCTGTGATTTTTTGATAGTTCTCAATCCTCCCGGTATCAATACCCACCCAAAAGAACATCCCAGTGGCGCAAGAATTCCAGCTGATCATGTCCTTAGTGACCAGTTCCCCGTGGAGTTCAACCCAAGTGCCGCCATCTGCTTCTCAGAAACGGAAACAGTGATGTTTCTCATGTTTCTACTAAACTCATATAACGACTGGATGGAGGAAATCCTGCACCAGTTGATAGATGGTTTATCCCATTACATATGGGGTTTCAACCATCCAAGGTGGTGCAGGATTTATCAGGATTTCTTCCATCCACAGTATCATATACTATCACATGGTTGGGCAACTCACATACTAACAGCTCCAACTGGCTCCCCATGGCTTTTGTTAATCGCCGGATAGCCATGCCGCTCCGGTCATCGCTGCCCAGCGTCCCCCATTTTCTGCTGCGACATTTGGCGAAGCAGCTGCAGACTCCGACGCCAGTCAGCCATGCTGAGAGCGCTGTTGAAGGTCAGGTCGTTGGGAGAAATCTCGTGGTCAGGGGGGGCCCAGGGAAAGAGCATGGCCCTAAATCGAAAAAGACCCATGAGCAATTTTTTCCGCTTCGGAGATCTTTTTGGGATGGTTTTTGGGATGATTTGGTTGAAACCTGACAACCCCCAATTGATGGCGATTTGGCAACAATAAGGTTGCTATGTTTTGCCCAGAGCCAAGGGCATGGGCACCATCGGATCACCGAATGGGTTTGGGAGAGAACACATGGGGTCATGGTTGAACACGAATTGGTCAATGCTAGCTGAGAACTAAAGTCATGTCATCTAAAAAGAACTCTAGTGATGGTCGGGTTCAAGATATATAATTCTTTTGAGTCCATCTGGAAAAGTCGTTTTTTTGCTGGAGTCAATACATGTCCCGCCCCATATACATAAACATCAATTTTTTAATCCTTTTTTTTACGGGGGGTTCACCGCTTTGCTCACCAAAGCCAATGTTCAGCCTCCAAGAAACTTGTGAAGCACTCGGATTTATGGAACATTGTTGTTTTTTTTGGTTACATATAAGAGTCTCCCAAATCAGAAATAGATCCATTGCTGGCATGATCTTCCCATAAATCATCACCCAATTACATCATTGGATATCCAGGAATCATCATCTCCAAGCATCAGAAATAGATCCTGGCCTGGTCGGTTGCCATCAGCAGCAGCAGCTCCAGTGCCCAGCGCCATCTGGCCGCGCTCAGCGCCGCCAGCGCGGCGCTGAAGGTGACCACGTCCGGCCGCGCGTTCGAGCGCAGCGAGCGCAGCTGCAGAAGAAGCGCTAAGGCGACCTGCGAACTGGGGTGAAAATGAAGGGGGGATACCGAACACCCACCAAAACTAGTTTTTTTTTTCTGATTTCAAGGACTCTTGTGGTGATCTAAGTTAAAAAAACAACTTAAGGATAACTTGGGATTTCCACCAACAAAAAAGATAAGGGATTGGTTTTGCCATCAGAATTAGAACCAGAAACCACTGTATTTGCTCGAAATAAAAGCGTTTTGCACCCGTTGATTAGTGGCCTCGCTTTCAGCTGCCTTCTCGCATGCGCTGATGACGCTGTTGTGGCTGATGATGTTGGGAGTGATCCTGTGAAACAAAAACATGAAGCCTGCTGGGAATTTAAATTGGCTGGACATGTCCAATTTTTGGTAAGGTAAGCCATCATAAACCAAGCAGTGACCATTTTCAACAATCAATTCATCTTGGATCAGACTAAACAACTTGCATTTCCGGTGCATTTTCCAGTGCCCTCTTTGTTTGCTGACAGGCGTTGGCCAAAATGGCCAGATTTGACATCAACGGGCTAAAAACTTGTGCCAGGTATAGTGAAGTCACCGGCTACCTTGAAAGGTTTGGTGTCAAAAACCAAGTCCGCCCGAGGAAACTTAGTGGCGATGCGATGATGCAAGGACTCAACATCTTCCTGCTTGCTCAGGACTTTGCAAAAAAACATATTGCAACCAGCTGATTGATCACCCTCCGGTAATTGAAACATGGCTAGCTGGAAAATCACCCTCGATGATTTTCCCACAAAAAAACTCCATTTTTATTTGGGATTTCTGGACATCTTCCAAACCCCTCAGAGCCATGGATCCTCCGGTCTTTCATCTGCATCAGCAGGGCCAGCGCCATTTCCCATTGCCGCCCTTTCTCACATGCGCTGATCCTGATGACATGAAGGCCGATGCCCAAAGGGTAAGCGTTGCGTTTCCAGGATGGATTCCTAGTGGGGCCGTTTGGAGATGTCAACTCAAGTGCAAGAGATGCGATGTTCCAACATGTGCTGGTTCTTCCGTTCTTCCGTTCTTCCACACTTTTGGAACATCATATACATTCCCCAAGACTGTTGGTAGGACTTACGACTTTTGTGACTTTTCCTGCCGCGTTCGAGGACCAAAACGCTCTTCATGTGCCTTTGCAACGCCATTTTTCTTGGGGTCCCACCTGTAGATATTTCCACCATACATTGTAAATCCAATTGTTAGGCTAGTGAAATAAAACTTGCGTATCTCTGGGATCCCCTTCCTTTCTTTGGCCTTGACAATGTGCCCACACCCCACACTCAGATTCTGATCACGCAAAAAAATCAACCCGTTTTGTAAGATACCACATGTCATAAACCACATGTCGTCACTGTTGGGTATGGTGACTATGCCACCGTCATCCCGCTGAGCATCCCAGTCCCAATGCTACTTCTATCCCGTACCAATAGCAAGAATTTAGAACTTGACGGTCTTCATCTGGATAAACGATGTATATATAATATACACATCTTCATATGACTTTATATATATATAAATATTATATATATAGTATGTATATATATATTTGTAATATGTATATATATATATATGTAATATGTATATATGTATAATATGTATATATATATATATATAATATGATATGTATATATATACATATAATATGTATATATATATATTATGCAATATATTTATTGCTATATATTATGATGTATATATGTATATATAGTATTTAATATCTATATATATATATATATATTTATATACATGCATTAATATATATATATATATATATATATATAAACATGTAATCTATGATACTAACTCACCAGCCTGAAAAGTTCCGTCATTTTTGGATACCCTCAAAGGTAATCAAACTTCTACACATGGACAATGGGAAATCCTCGCACTGGAAGGTTTTTCATGGGAAAATCTGGCTGAACATCATCTATAAATGGCTGATCTGTTCCATTGCCAGGGTTGATTACCGGAGGGAAAATCATGAAAATCATCTGAACAATCCCATTAAATCCCATGAAATCCTCATAAATCCCATGAAATCCTCATAAATCCCATGAAATCCCTCTAAATCCCATGAGTTTGTGGATGGTGAAGTCGCCATCCCCATTTCTCGCCCCATTTCCGGCCAGGCATCACGCTGCTGTAGAGGATCACGTCACCCTGCAGCTGTCGGACTTCCAAGTGCTGGAGCAAGGCGATGGCTACAGTCCATCGGGCCCCTGGGGGCAAGGCAGCTTTTTTGTGAAGGGAACAGCATGGTTTTGCATGCGAAACCAGCAGTTGTTTGTTCACATGTAAATGATATATATATATATATAATATTATATATATATATCTGGCCAACTACAGTAACAATAATTCGCACCTAGTCGCCTCGTCGTGAATTCGTCTGTGTGTGACGTTTTACCTCGCCTTGTTAATTAGGTTTGGGGAATTACTGGGCTCATACTTTTGCCCAACAGATCACGTTGGCGCTCTTCTTTTCTTGGCCAATCAATATGTGAACAACACCTTTTCACAAGCTGACAAATTTATCCCACTCTAGACCTGAAAGAAGCATTGCAATTGCGACCAAACAGCCAGAAAAAACTTTTCAGCCTCTGAAAAGGCTTTTTTTTGTTCCATTGTCCACTCAAAAAGTAAGCAACACCTCACCTCGTGGGGGTGTGAATGAATTCAATTGCCTCGCTAATTTGCTGTCTACCTCGTACCTCGTCTGGGCTCGCTCTAAATTGTGCAGATATATACTTGATATATACTATGTGTTGTTTTACTTTTTCGGGAAGTTTGTACTTGAAGCTTCAAAATGGTCGGTTCAAACAACTAGTTAAGGCTTTATCAAGCTTCAAACATTGGGGGGTACGGTCTTAGGTTTACCACACTATTGCCAAGATTTTTTCCAGGGAAACTGGTGATGTGTATCCCAGTCAATGACTGTGAAAGAAGTGACTATGGGCCCAAGGTGTGAATGGGATAATAAGCTGAGGGCTATGACAAATCGTTGCTGATTGGGGGTGCAGTGCCGTGGAATCCACAGCAACCTCAGGTAAGCTACGGTACGTACCTTGGCATTCTCGGACAATCCCCGATTTGTATCCTCCAATCGCAGATCCTATGAATCATGTGGATGAAGCATTGCCGTGATCGCCAAAGGGCAATTGGGATATTCCATGAGGCCTTCTTGTTTGAGATATCACAGTTAATGTAGGTGAAAAGTCACCTGACTACTCACCACATATGGCAAGCAGCGTTTGGCCGACATGAAAATCCAAAACACACACATATGTATATATATGATTATATATATATTATGATTGTATATGTATATATATATATATAAATTTAAATATGATTATACATATATATATGATTATATATGTATATGATTATATATATATGATTATATATATATGATTATATATGTACATCCTATTGATGACCCACTTTTTTTGCTTCGCATCCGACAGTGGACCCGGCCTTTCTCTGCAGCACTGATGACAGCGCTGTAGCTGACGACGTCTGGACTCAGCTTGGCGTCTTCCATGGAGAGCAGCAGGCATAGGGCATAAGCCTCGGATCTTCAATTGGCATCCCAGGGTGTCATTTTCTGGTTGGTGGTTTCAACCCCTCGGAAAAATATGAAAGTCAGTTGGGATGATTATTCCCAATATATGGGAAAATAAAATTCATGTTCCAAACCACCAACCAGTTTTCCAGGGTGCCTCAGAATCACATCAGCGCAGGTTGTGTCATCAGGATGGAAAACGCACACTTCAGAAAGCACATCTCAATTGTTCATATACTTGGATTTGCCTAAGAACCCCCCTAGAGATAAACACATATGCCCAAAACAGTTTACCCAGTCGTAGTGGATTTCCCATTGGAAAAATAAGCCAAATCACCATAAAAGAAATCCGATTCTTGGTGATAAAGATCAGCCTCCTTGGGGTGTTTCAACATGGGCCATTTTTCTTCTGGTATACTCAACGGTAGTATACCGTAGAAAACACCCTATTTCTGTCGCCACATTGACACCGACCCAGAAACCCAGCAATTGCTTTTCTCACACGCACTGATGGCACTGTTGTAGCTCACCTCGCGAGCGGTATTATTTGAACCAAACAAAACTGGAGATATAAACAACACAGTGAGAGGTGGTACTGTATGGTGTCACAACCGGTTGTCATATCGGTCCGTAACCCCAGTTGGCGGACTTACCAATCCCCCAAAAAAGAAATGTTTGAAACCGCAAACAAACTATTAGCAGTCATTCCCATGCCATTTTACATGGGCAATCTCTCCACTTATGCAAAAACATCCTCATATGGAGGTTTTCTATGGGGGGTACTACCTTCAAATCATCCAAATGAGACAATGTTAGTATCCCCATGGTGACGACTGGGGATCCTCCATTTCTACTCAGTCTGCAGCGGTGCTGAATTCGGACTGGTCACTGGTTGAAAAGGGTCCTGGTTGGACCGAGATCATTTTCATAGAATTCTCATGAAACCTGAACCCAGAAACCTGAACTTGAACATCAACCATCTAAACATATCTAAAATTATCTAAAGCACCAAAGTTTCGGCCACAAAATTTCCTCATCAACAGGTCCAGTGACAGCATCTGCTGCTAACCTCTTCGTCTCGATGGATCCCAGGAGCTTCACGGCCAGTCTCCAGCGTCCGGACTTCTCGCAAGCGCTGATGGAACTGTTGTAACCTGGAATTTCCAGGATCCATAGGCTCCAAAAATGGAGGTACTGTAGCAAATTTCAAGGCCTAGTTTGTCTCAGATTTTGGGAAAGCAAAAAAGACCAATGGTTTTATCATAATTTGATATTATCATTTGCATTCATTTGCCCATATTTGCCCCATTAAAGTGACACACATACACACTCAGGATACTCAGGCAATACCAAAGGATATGTCTTTTAAGACTGGACAAGAATAAAGCTGTGGCTATGGGTCATCGATGTCATCGATCCGAACCATCCCATCTTTGGTGCAAATCCGGCAGCTGATAATGTTTGGAGCAACGCGATCAACGGCGGCCATGTTCAGCAGGGACACCCCATGTTGCCATTGCCCCTTCTCACAGCATGTAATCGCACTGCTCACGGCAATCCTGGACTGGCGATTTGGCAACCCTTCCACAGCCGTTATGAAATGGAAACGTATGGCGACGTCTGGAAAAGGAAACCTATCAACCTATATGCAGATTCATGATATATCACATATAATATACTATGATATACATTGATGTACTATGATATAATATGATATACATTGATATATTATGATATATTATGATATATTATGATATATTATGATATATTATGATATATTATGATACACTATGCCATACTATGACACAAAACGATATCATATGATATCATATGATATCATATGATATAATATGATATAATATGATATAATATGATATAATATGATATATATATATAATATGATATACTATGATGTAATATGATATAATATGATATAATATGATATAATATGATATAATATGATATAATATGATATAACATATAATCTAATACCATAAAATATCATATAATATATCATATCTGCCCATCTACTTGTACATGCCTGCCTGTTGGCCGGCCAGCTGCTTCTCTATCAATCAGTACATATCATGTATATTATTCCATAATACTGTATATTTCTAGACATCAAATTCCCCAAAAAGGGAGACAAAAAGGGAGAGCATCCCCCGCCCGCGGCTCCGATGTCGAGGCGCACATCTGTGCACGATTGGAGTTGACTCAGGATCTGAAGTCCTAACGGGATCAAGAGAATCTCACAGGTAATGAATGTATGAATACCATTGAAGACCTATTATTCTGGGGCATGACCAATACCTATTATTCTGGGGCATGACCAATACCTATTGTTCTGGGGCATGACCATGGCCCCTTGAAAGGGTATACCGGGTATATCAGTATATCGTGCAACTTTTCACCATGACATGCACAGGCGTTGACACAGACACACACACACAGACCACACAAACACACACACACACATCTATGCATAAGTATATCTATGATGTGAATATAGATTGGTATATTAATCGCATGGCCCGAGGTGGTAAAGTTGACAGAATATGGTCTGTGCCATGTGAGGGTTTCTGCCTCAGATTCCTCAAATATGCTCAAAAATGGACAAAACATATGAGAAATGAGAAGCAATGGGAGGGCATAGGCTTCCCAATTCTGAGCCCGTGACAAGCCCATAGGCCGCAGATTCCTCCCCGGTTTTGTCCCATAGATCCCATAGTCCTTGAGTCCAAAAACTCTGGCTCTGGCCAGCCAATGCACTGATAAGAGCACCTGGCTATCTAAAGAGAGAGATGCAACGACAAACCATGTGGAGATGTCATCAACACAAGAGAGGACGCCAACAAGAATGCTGATCATGAAAGCTTGAGACACACAACACCGGAAACCCAAACCTGCAAACAGGGGATATAGCATTTTCATATGTCTGTACGTAATCCCAAGACATAAAGCTGCACCTTGTGCTATGTAAATGTATGTATTTCGCTATGTGTCTATATATTCCTACCATAGAATTCTAGCCTTTATACATCTGCTTTATGTCTTGACGCGAATAGCCTGGGGCAAAAGGCAGAAGAACCGATGCTATGGATACAACGAATAGCAATGAGGATGTAATCAAGCGCCCTAAGAATCCAGGGTCCGGAATGACTGGGAGAAAATTTGAAACCGAGGGACGCAGGGACTTTTCACTCCATGCCAACCTGCTTTAGAAAATGGTGTAATGTTTTTCTAATATTTTCTAATCACAACTAGCTTCCTCTGTTCCAAAACAAGTCCGAACCCCGGCAACACCTAGTTCTTAGTGATCTTTATCGCTATTAAAGCCACATCAAGACGGCCATGGAACTGCTACCGTATTTGGGGGGCACCAATTTCGAAGCGGCAAAATTTCCAGCCCCAAATTCACCATGGAAAACTCATGGTAGCGCCGATGAGCCACTGAATCCAATGACATCGGCTGGCACCCTTCCAATGACCATCCACTCCAGCAGCACAACTGCGGGTCTCCAAGCAGTGACCCTCTCGCAGCCAGTGATGGCGCTGTTGAAACCTCAAGCCGCCAAAAAAAGGTGAAATGGTCGAAGAAACCAAAGTCCAGGGTTTGGGGTAAATCTATGTAAATCTATTATCCTACTCAAGAAAAGCTTCAAAACCCCACGTGATTTTTTTTCCGGATATCGCGGCATGGCAATTTCCCTTTGGCTTTTCTGTCTGTGATCTAAGCTGTGTAGCGCAAAATGAGTCAACATGACATGAAGGACAAGTCACTAATCACATCAGGAGTAAGCTGGCGTCCCTTCATGTTCTTCAAGGACTCACAGGCACTCTGCCAACTGTAGATACCTTGGAGATGGATCTGTTGTCACCCAAACTGCACTAGAATGTGGTAAAACACGAATAAACCAACCATGGGGGGATCATTTCCTGGTAAAACTTTTGGATGGTTTCTTATATTTATTGTTATTTATTCTGTTAATTACTGTAGATGAGCAAGAGTTTCAGGGTGCAATTGTCAGCTTCAATATATTTCAATCAATTTATGCCTAGCCATCCCCCTAACTTTGAAATGTCGACTTCAATTTTCATCATAATTTTCTACTTAACCATCCCGAATTCATATTTCATCCATCCCATATTTCATAGCTAGATGCTGATGGCGATATTGCAGAGAATCGCATTCATCTCCAGATTCTCTGCTGACATCTGCATCAGCATCTCCAGCACATTTCTCCATCGACCCCGGCGAGCCATCGACTTCATCGACTTGCCATACCTCGCGGCAGCGAGTTGTCGCAGTCCCCATAGGCCCAGTCCGGACGTTGACGTTTTATAACGCTTGGAAGTGGGCGACCCCTCTGGTAATTTTCTACATAGCCATTGAACATGGCCCATACAAATAGTTGATTTAAATGATGGTGATTTTCCAGTTCGCAAACTGTTAAACTGTTAGTTGACCAGAGGGTATTCCCCAGCAATTCCACCATCTTCGAGCTGCTCTTTGATCAGATTTCCATCATGTGCTCCGCGAACAGCACCAATCGGCTTCCTTGGGCAACAGGAATTGAACCATTGAAACCCACAAAGTAAGGATCGGTACACGTTGATATCCAAAGTATCCATCATTCCCAAATCCTGCTAGTCATGTGATGTTTTGACCCATGTTGAAATCAAAAAGCGATTGGCGGAACTTGATGTACAAACACCACACTGGCTACCGTAGACCGTCGACAACTTCTCATTGGCAACAAAGCTACACAAAACAGTCGATTTAACTGATTTACATTGATTTACATTGATTTACATTGATTTACATTGATTTACTATGATTTAATCAACCATAAATAATAATATGAGGATATGGCTTTACTATGCTTCACTATCATATTTAATTTACTAGCTATCAGATTTATTCATATTTAGTATCACAGAATTCCATGAGAAATACCATCGATTCAGCTGTTTCACCATGGCGCATCAGCCATTCGCATCACCCGGTCATCTGCACTTCTCGCCCACCCGGCGCCCGGTGCGCTGAAGAGTGCGAAATGCCGCCGATTTCGTGAAGTGTAGACCCATCATGCCATCCTGACACGCTTGAAAAGTGTCTCAGATTTCGACTAAAATGCAAGAGCCTTGGGAAAAAAACACAACCAAAACCCAGAAAAGGGGTCTGAATCCACTCATTTAGTGTGTCTGAAAATAGGATATACCTCCAATATATGGTTATAAATTAGGGAAAACATGGGTTCTGAGTCCCCAATGGTGGGGTGTCCAAGAAATCATAGAACTAGTTTTATATCCATTGGTGAATATGGATTGAATATAGTGAATCATCATATTCCGCACTGAATGGCCACTTTAAAGGAATGCACCATTGTCAAGCACACGCGGTTTAGTCCAGGGAAGCGAAGGGTTTCGTTTTTGGAGGGTGCTCCTGACCCATTTGTAGGATACATTATGTACGTGTCTCTTTGCAACAGATGGACCTGGATCATTTATATACTCGGTCACGGTTCCATCAAAATGATGGTTTCCGGACTTTAGCCATCATTTAGAATGACTTACTGGTGCTAAACGTAGGGAATGGATGGGTTGCTGGGGGTTGCTGGGATGATTATTAATAGTTATTGTGGATCATTCCCTCATTCCCTACTGACCATGTGCGCCAGGATCATTCATCCCATTTTAAGGTGAGATCCCCATGTCCATCCACGACATGTCGCATCGCCAATTTCTAGAAAAAATTGTGGTGTATTGTTGGGAATGCCCACTTATCCTACTTGGAATGACTTTAAATACTAGCCCACAAATGGTTGACAATTAAATAGGATGGCTAATCATTCTGGATCCCAAATTGAGCACGGTTCAAAACCCTCTGACATCCAGTGAGCTATACTTGTTCAAAGCGGTATTCCCATTATGGGCGATCATGATCCCCAGGCCCGGGACTATAACCCCATATAACCCCCTGTGGGCCTATAAGATGGCAAACCCAATAATGAACCATCTCATAAACCAGTTGGGAGTCATTTTACATCATCCCATGGGCGGGCACTGAAACAACCAGCCGGGTCCTAACGGCGGCATCGCCTCGTGCGGCGCAACAAGTTCCCTAAGTTTCTCCCATTTCACCAGGAGTTCACATTTGTTTCCCAAAGTTTCTCTCAATTTTCCTAATTCCACACTTGTTTCCCAATTTTTTTGTGCCCAAGTGTGTTCGCATGTTCCTTAAACATCACATTTATTCCATCAGTTTCTTCAATTTCACATTTTTTCTGGGTAAATTGCAATTATCCAATAACCAGAAAAGTTGAACTATTGGGAGTGGCGTGGAGGGTCCCTGGGTCCAAGTAACAGGGATGAACTCTTTATGTAGCAACGATTGCCTCATGTTTTTGGGAACCCAGAAACAATGGTGATGGTTTTAAAAACCACACATGCTTTCCTGAAAATGAACAGCATGAGGATTTGGTCGCATCAATCAGATTATATATAATATATACTGGTTGGTGGTTTCAAGCCCTCTGAAAAATATGAGTTCGTCAGTTGGGATGATTCTTCCCAATGTATGGAAAAGTAAAAAATGCTCCAAACCACCAACCAGATATATAGTTGATCCAATAACATGGGAATCAAACCAACCGTTTAGCCTCAAAAGCTGAGTTCCCAATGGAAGTCACAGAGTTTGGCTTTTCAACGAACTGCAGCCAGCAGAAAGCCGAGGTCTGAATGGAAGTCACAGAATTCGAAATGGTGTCTGCACCGAACTTTGACCCTGGAATGCTTTGCTTCCCATCTAATCCATAGAGTTTGGGATGGCAAACGCCTCAACTTTGATCATTGAACTATTTGCAGGATGTGAGTCCAGTCAGATTGATGTGCATTCCATATGTTGCAAGCTACAAGCATTGTGCAAATGGACAACGGCGGTGCTGCCTTCGTCTTTCCATGTGACGTGAGGCCACCAAATCACGCTTGCGCGTAATGTTACGGCACACTGAAGCACTTTGAGCACAAGCACTCTGAGAAGCAGAAGATTTGGAGATTAGAACCTGTGAGCCCAAACTATCCATGGGGGCAATCGACCACCGCGTACCAGCTATTTTGCTCTTTATTCGAACGAAAACAGGGAAAATGCAAGTAGGACAAGCCCCCAGGCATAAATCATCAACAGACCAATCCATTCCTTTCTTCGTCTCTTCCCCAAACTCGGAGGAGTGCAACTTTTCTTGGGGGTCCCCTCCAAAAAATCAAAGGTGGCAATGGAAAATTCTCCATTGATAGATGATTTTCCTATTAAAACATATTTTTTTCATAGTGGATTTTCCATTGCCCCGATGGATTTCCAGAGGCCCGTTGATCTTTTATATCAAAGCCAGTCACCACACTGGAACGGAAGAAACAGCCTGATTCGGACAATCAGTCACAATCTACGAGCTTTCAGAATCTGAGGTACATAATCCTCAAATTATTTGTGTGTCAACAACTTATACATATCACCTAAACTCGGACCGGTCCTTGCATCTCTTTGTCCTAAGTCTAAGTGGCTGATCAGTGGGTGAATTTTCTTATCCATTGCCCATGCTGTTGATCTCCACACAAAGCATCGGTTACCCATTCGTTGGTAAAGCACCGGTTGCGTTCCTGAATTTCTCCAAACTTTCACCAAACTGTCTGTCACTGAGGCTTCCAAACAGTTCCATTGGAACCATGCAATGCAGGTGGCTGCCAACCTGACTTTGCAGGGAACTGCTATCATTTTCTGTTCACAGAAATGTCGTTGCGTTTCGTGGTGATTGAGCCATCCAAAAAAATATCAACTGGGACTCAGCATCCAATTTTTATGGAGAAAAACCATCAACCAGATTGAAATGTGAGCTAAACGAAATAGATTCAAAGGGTGACCTGGGCCCAAATAGGTCAAGATTGGACGAAATTTGGCCATTCGATGATCAAGCTAATTTTGGTGAATATCCTGAGGTGTTCAGACATATCCATCTGTATCTTGTCAGCCAACTAATAACCACCTTGTCTGATGAATATGGGTTGGTCTGGAAATATAGTATGCTTATGTATGCGCCAATATATTATAATATATTCTTGCCTTCTGGAACTGTTCCAATGATGAACTGGCTTTGTCCGAACAGCTGGTGCCCCTATGTGCCCCTCATATTCCAATGGATGATCATTCAATGGGAATTTCAGGATCCTAAATTGGAGGTACCTACCATATATAATGCCTATGTAATGCCTAAGGGAAATTCCCATTGAATCATGATTTTCCCATGAAAACATGGCTACGGCTGTGGGGTTATTGGATCTCACGGCCTGGCTCCCGGCTGGCCAGGAGAAGCCTGGTGGTTCCCACATGTGCGAGGCTGCCAGAGAGACAGCGGTCGAGACCCGGTACATGAAAAACCACCAGTTTTTGAGGTGGGATTTAATGGGATTTGATTTAATCAGGGTCAATAGTCTTTTTCATTTTTTCGGTTGAAGGATGGCAAACCCTTGGATTTAATGGGATTTAATAGGATTTCTGAGATTTATACAGATGGTGCTATGGGGATCCCTCTGGTAATCAAACGTGGCCAGCTGATGCCAGCTGGAAAACCCTTGGATTTTGGAGTGCGGATTTTTGAATGATACATAATGATACCATATGATACCATGAATTTTGCATTCCGGGCTGGGAGTTTCCTGTTGGGAGATTAAGATCAACGGCTGTTTGGTGTACTTCGTCTCTCTTTTTTTTTCCTGAATGGTAAACATGGATTAAACCTTGGCAATGGGTATGGTTTACAAAAAATAAAAAGCCGTCCATCCTATCCTATTTCTTCTGAGGGTTGAACTATCGGGTTTTCGACAAACTGCGGGCTTTGCAGGTACATTTCGGATGGCAGTGCTTAGAAAACATCTGGGTCACTTAAATGGTTCGCCATGGAATAATTATGGATTTAGGGGAGAATTCACGGGAAACTACTCTAGTTTCACAGGTTTTTAGCATGATATGATAGGATATGTAGGGGAAAACCTGGCAACATTTCCCTCCAACCAATTCCGGGAAACTCGGATGGAGACGCTTTCAGTTCCATCCTGTGGCTGAAAAAAACTGCAAAAACTTGGATCATTGGGGATGGTCCTCGGAAGGGGAAAACACCACATTAGTAAAACCAGGACGAATTCGGAAAGGTTTGTGCAACTGCATCTCTGGTAGCCTCTTGTAAACAAACAAAAAACTATGGAAAATCCAATTTTTAGTAGGTAGATCAACTAGAAGTGGCCATTTTCAATGGCAAACTGTTAAATTATCTGTTGGCAATTGAGCTGTCTTGTCATTATCGGTACCTCTTAGGAATTCTTAGGATCTGCCACCCACCATCCATGATCCGCCGCTTTTTGTCGCAACAATGCGCAGCAATCGATGTTGGAGATTTTCATCCCATCTCGGGCGTCCAATTGGGCAACGGACCTGCAGAACGAGACATCCCAACGGGCCAAGCACAATGGGAGAAGTCTGGTTTTGGTTGATGAAAAATCGTCATTTTTCCTACAGTGAAAAATCCCGCACTGCAAGATCCCAGTTGATTTTCTGCATGATCTACCTACAGTACTTACCCATGTATCTATATCTATCTGCCTATCTATCTACCATCTATCTATCCATCCATCCATCCGTCCGTCCATCCATCCATCCATTCATCCACCTACTTGGGAGTGCATCCCACTTAGCAAACGGGTTTTACCATGTTATACCTCCCCAGTCAAAAAAAGAGGCTATCCCAACTGAAAAATATGGGATTATATTGGACTTGTTGGTGGTATACCTACCCCTCTGAAAAACATATATAAAAATATGAGTTGGTCAGTTGGGGTTACGAACTTCCCAATATATGGAACAATAATCCAAATGTTCCAAACCACCAACCAGTATATAACCATCATATTCCCATTGTTGTTGGTTCAAAAACCCTATGAAAACCACTATTAACCATCACTATTAACCAGATGTTCCAAACCACCAAGCAGTGGCTTATATATTGGTATTGCTATGAGCATCCACCTACCGATCCCAGGGCTTCCCAGGGCCTCAAATGCTCTTGCTGGAGACAAAGCCTCGAGTGACGGGCCTTGGCAGCTTTCTCGAGGTGATTTTTTCGCCAGGATTTCCTGATGATTTCATGGGAGCTTTATGGAATTATCATGGGAAAATCATGGATAATTCACATAAGAGATATATATAATATATATATATATACACATAAAATCACCATTAATTTTTTCGTGGTTAGAATATGTTAGAATTAGAATGCATCATTGGATTTCCGGCATACCCCATGAATACCAACAAACCCACGTGCTTGTTACCCTTCCGGACAAATTTCTCACACTCCCAAACCTAAAATAGTCTGAAATTAGCTGATCGCACGGCTCCTTGCAAACCTTCTTGGAGACGGTTGGGTGTTTCATTGGGGTGCCTCGGCTTTTTCACCAATCGCCTTCCCCTTATTTCATATGCCCAATCATTATAATTCGATGAAAATTGGGGTCCCCAATTTTGGGACACTGGGGCATCATTCCAGCAGTTCCTGCTTCGTGGTCGGGTGCTGCCCAGTGGCTGCTTGTCCAAGTACTTCAGACCGTCCATCCCCATCCCGCTGCGACTCGTGGAGTGGTCCGATCTGGCGCCGAGTAAAACGTTCGACAACCACAAAAGGATCATTGCGCGACAATAGCTTCGTGGGTAGAAAAAATATAGCAAATGGTAGCAATAGTTAAGCTGAAACATGTAGAAACATGTATATCCCGACGAAAATCTTTGAAGTAGCAAGTTACAACATATTATAACGACGTATCATGACGCATCTATGTCTACTCATCAGTTGCCAAGTGGGATGATCCTCCAAGAATGCCTTTTTGGTTGCACATCACTGATTTGCGAACAATTTCCACCCTTACCGGGAAGCACTGTGTCTTATGGCCGAATCGCTCCCAAACGTTCCACCCAGTGACAGCCTCCATTAAATTATGACCAAAATTCATGACATCTTCCTATGCACTGTCAGGCTTCCTGTAGGAATGTTCAGTGCTGCAAAATCAAGTTCTTAATTTTTCATGTTTGCCCCCCATCTCAAAACTATTTCAGGACACGTAATCATGTTTTATGGATCAGTTCATACCAAATAAACCAGGGCTATTTCCTTAAAAATCACGATATATGCTTTCACTAGCTGGTTATTAACTATTATTAACCATGATATACCATGATAATTAACTATGATAAATATGTCAGGAAATAACCACCCCTATCCTCAGGGTCAAAAATAACCGTCGCCGGGACCACCCCGGGACCCCGAGGCCTAGTGGATTCGGAGCCAATCAGCGATTGCGAGGGTCTCTGGATCTTGTTTCCTGGGCTCCGAACTCAAACACTTGGCCCGAAAAAAAAAAAGGTGGCCCTTTTGAATATCCCAGGAAAATAGCATATTTTTCTTGAAAAATATGTGATTCATGTGTTTCTATGTTTCTATGTTATGTTTGATCGATGTTGATTCGATCTTGATGGTTGCTAAAGGATGTCATCCGAGAAATGATTAGGAGAATGAGTTGGATATGTATGGTTTATGAAGGTTTATTGGGGAATATAACATGATACAAGTATATACAGTATAACTTAGAGTTCGTGGGGTTTACCAACGTTAGAACTGGGGGACCTCACCTGCGACTGCAGGGATCGTCTGGGCAATTATGACTCACTAATCTGAAATATCTGATAATATTGGGATAAGATGCAATATATAATGGGATAATATAATATACGTATATATATATATATTTGGGATAATATTGGGATTCACTAACTCTATCCCAATAATAATTTACAAACCTTGTAACTTATAATGATATATAAGTAACATTGGGAGAATCCCCCTTTCTAGCCATCATTCCAGGGTTCGGAAAAGCAGAGAGGTCGTTATAATTTACCCACATTTCATGAACCTTTCCAATCTGATCACTCCTATTGGCTTTGTCTGAAAACATGTGGATACTACCCCCCAGTGCTGGCCCTGTATATGATATAATATAAAGAAACTAATGATTATTCAGTGGATTTACTCTCCAGTAATCAAACGTGGCAATTGAACATCCACCATTTACTTAGATTGATTAATTTCCCATGATATCCAACCTCCATGCTTAGTTCGGGCATTTTCCAGCCAGCCATGTTTGATTACCAGACGGTATCCGCATAATACTATCTGAAATCCCATGAAATTCCATTACATCCCTATTGTTGTTGGTGAAATCTCATTAAATCCCATGAAATCAATATGGTTAAACTGTTTAAACCTCACAACCCCCCCAAAAAAAATCCAATCCCTATTTTTGATGGTTAAATCCCATGGTATCCCTATTGTTTCCCCCCTTATTTCGGCCGATTTCCCAATGGCCTTGGCACGTTCCGCAGTCTTCCTCCGCACGGGCCGTGAACCCCATCCCAATGTCCTGACAGCCCGCTGAGCCCGCTGGGAGTTGGCTTAGGGTTGGCTGTTTGGGCTTATTTCGGGGTACCCTCTGGTAATTTAACGTATGTAGCTATTGAAAATTGCCATTAATAGTGGATTTTCCCATTAAAAATGGTGATTTTCCATAGCTATGTTAAATTACCAGAGGGTACAACATAATATCCACTTGGTGGTTGACCTACCCCCCTGAAAAATGATGGAGTTCGTCAGACTGGATCATCAGGGAAAGAATAAAACATGTTCCAAACCACCAACCAGATATACATCTAACATAAACTAAAATCATATGAATAACTATAGTTAAACGTGGATGTATGTACATATGTGAGGATTTGATGATATTTGATGGACATATTTTGGAAATATGATGGGGATGGGTTTTTGATGGCTTTATGCAGAGTTATGGGGATATGATGGGGACATTGCAGATTGTCACTGCTATATGATCTCTCGAATATGAGCAGCAATCTGGATATATTCATGGGAGTATGAAACCAACAAATTTCTGAAGATATATTGGGAGATAAGATGGATGCAGACCCAACCATGTGAGTCCAATACGGTAGCAGGGATGGGTCAAATTGTCAATGTACCGGTTCGGGCCCGGTGGTTTTGTAGGATCTGAAGCCATCCAGAACTTCGGTTTTTTTCGGCCGCAGTATTGTTTTTTTTTAGGGGTGAAGATGAACCCGTGCAATCACTTGCCAGGACTATGCATCAACAAGCTCCCAGCACGCAAAGCAGCACGCAACTCTCTACCCCAACTCCTGAAGCTGCGACATGTTATCTGGCTGAAATATATACCCTCTGGTAATTTAACATAGCTATTGAAAATGGCCATTTATGGGGGGTTCTACTTCACATGGGTCATTCATATACTCCAGATGATAATCCGACAGTACCAACATCATGAAAAATATCCGTCATGAGTCATAACAATATGCCATAATATCCCATCTTGAAAAAATAACATACTTTTATATGGGATATTATATATATATATATGATTTTGATACTGTATACCATAACATACTTGACAATATGATTTCATCATGACACTCCCACGTTTCATGCTGAAATCACCTCACTTTGCCACATCATCGCCGTGCCGTGCCGTGCCTTCTCCTCCTTTCCGGCACCACGATCGTAGTGCGCCGTGTACTCGTAGAAGAGCGGCGTGCCCATGATCCACACCTGGCGCCAAAACGGTGGCGCATGGGATGATGGGAATTTTTTTTTGTGGAGGCTTTTTGTTTTTTTCTATTTGACTTTTGGATATTTTTGGGGGCTTACCATGTTTTCTAGCATGATTTTTGGGGGCTTAGCAGGCTCTTTCTGATCAATTTCGGATCATTTTGGGATCATCGGTGACAATCATGGCCCAGGCACGTCACCGTTCAACTGTGTGGTATACTCCGTGGGACTGAACGCCATCATGCAGACCTGCGGCCGAGGACTGGTTGATGAAACAGGCCTCTGGGAAAGCAACGCTGAAACATGGACAAACATTCATATTTTATTAGGTAAATCACCTATAACTGATTATAAATGGTCTGAGTCATCTATAATTGATTATAAATGGTCCGTTTTCCATATAGTTTACTGGAGGGTAATGGGTCATACTAGCAGCTGGAGGTCGTTTTATAGTATCAATTTTCCAGCGATGTTCTGGACCTGTGGGTCTCTGGCAGCCGAAAACAACCTGGATCCACGGTCGTCATGTCGGCACTGGAGGTATCCTTTCTTTACAAACAGCAGGGATACCCTCTGGTAATTTAACATAACTATGGAAAATCACATTGTTTAATGGGAAAATCCACTATAAATGGTGATTTTCCATAGCTATGTTAGTTTACCAGAGGGTAAATCAATTGCACATTTGAAGAATTCCCACAGCAATGAGCCCATTTTGGGATGATTCCCGCGACTTCGCTGATGGGTTACACTATTTTCAGACAATGCCAGTCCCGAAAGGAGAGAAGTTGACTCCACTGACCACCAAACAAGTCGATGATCAAGAAGGAAACCAATGGCTTTAAATGGTTTTAGGATGATTAGATTTATGAAACGCCTTTTTAGGTGTATTGGGTGTATCAATATATACATATATGGATAATTATTACCTATATATATAATTATATCCATAATATACACATTATATATTATATATATACAATATACCGCATACACATCAAATTTGCTTAGGATGTTCTAGGATCTTCACAGCTTCAACGGACATCAGTCCTGGTGATCAAGAATCAGAGCACCAATCGACCCACTAATGGCTGGTAAGTTTGAGCATCAAACCCTACCCTCTGGTAATTAAACAGTTTGCGAACTGGAAAACCATGTTGAAAGCACAGTAAATCATCAAACATGGCTTCCACAGCAAACTCTTAGTTCACTGGAGGGTATTTGAACCCCAACCACGTGATACGTTTTGGAGGTCCTTTTTCACATGTCAGTACCAAGTTCTGGGCCGTTTCCCTATGGAAGCGATGAAATCGCCAAGGATTTTTTGGCCTTCTTATGCTCCAACTTCTTGGTCTTCAAAGGAATCCTGTGACAAGCTGCTGCAAACCTGGGACATATTTATGGGTGCAAAATTGTTTTTGGTATTTTTTTTTTTTACAGTTTTGGATTTTTTTTTGGGTTTCGTGCCTCTTCAATTTTTCCATGGTTTTCTTCAATTTTTCCATGGTTTTTCCATAGTTTTCTTCAATTGTTCCATGGTTTTCTTCAATTTTCCATGGTTTTCTTCAATTTTCCATGG
>Ga0126342_10002040_pt1 | contig 30521 bp, 29 predicted proteins | sample Cyp1metagenome_FD_92528 | JGI IMG/M metagenome (GOLD analysis project Ga0126342, IMG submission 92528) | Coral microbial communities from Lord Howe Island, Old Settlement Bay, Australia - Cyphastrea 1 metagenome | ecosystem: Host-associated > Invertebrates > Cnidaria > Coral ...
CATATATTAACATATATTAACATATATTAACATATATTAACATATATTAACATATATTAACATATATTAACATATATTAACATATATTAACATATATTAACATATATTAACATATATTAACATCCATTGTGTCGATGATTTTCCCACGGTTAAACCATCCACCAAAACGCTGGATCCATCGCCACCGCCAGGTCTGCGTGGACTCGGAGGGCTGCGTGCAGGTGGACGGCCTCGCCCAGCTGGTTGCGGCGGAGCCGCAGGAGCTGCTGCAGATCTTGCGCCGGGGCCTGGCGCAGCCACCGGGGCCTGCAGATCTGGCGATTTTTGGGAGAAAATAGATGAAAAAAGGGAGATTTGTAGAAAATTGATGGGACATCTATGGACAGTTTATGAGAAATTTATGGAACATTCATGGAAAATTGATGAATTTCATGGGAGACTCATGGGAAACGGGAGAAATTTCATGGGACTATGGGAAATCTATGGGATATAACTGATAGATGATGATTGGCCATATGCTATCGGGATGATCGTAAGCAATTTATGGGACATTTATGGAATAATAATGGGAGATACAACCAACTTACTATGGTTGGGGGGGTTTCTTAAAATGTTGTTTTTTTTTTTAAATAAACCATGGGACTCGGCTGACCTTTGTTGCCTCATGCCATGCTTTTTTTGGAACAACTTGGGTTTGTCCAAAAAATTGGACCACCACAAATCCCATGGGAAAAACATTTTCATTTTTTCATGGCAATTTTGAGGCATAACCCGTACTTGGGCATCCATTTACTGTATTGTTTGTCTTTTTCACATTGAGATTGGATTCACACGCAAAGTATGTTGCACTTTGCGGACCGTACAGGGATTCCCATTTGGTCTTGGGGCCATCAAGGGGTCAATTTCTCTGTTGGGACTTCAGGGAGAGGAGGAGATGGGATGGAGACGACCATTCCCTTTAGAGGGGATCACCTAACGTACCTTACATATTACAACTACTTTCACCACTATATCAGTCAGTCTTAGGACGTTTATAAATAGCTTGACCAAACCTCTTTTGAAAGCTGCTTTCCGGTGGTTAGAGTCCCTTTGATGCTTCGAGGCGAGTAGTGGCGGAGCATGCCATGAACGCAGACAGTTCGCGCTCCCACATGGTCTTCACCGTGCGACTGACGGTGGAAGGTGGTGCGGCGCGAAAGCTCACCTTCTGTGACCTAGGTGGCTGTGAAAGGCGGGCGTCATGGACGTGGACCCGTGGATTGTGAGGATTGGACAATTCGCATCTGCCATTGAACCCCAAAACCACTAGCCCATTGCATAGTTTTCGTCCAATTTCCCCGGGCCTCAAGTTTGTAGTGTTGTCTTATTACACATTGGATGTGGATGATGTGGAGCCACTCATGGGATCCCTTGGGGTATCAGACGCCCATGGTTCCTTTCCTGGCTGAAAGGCTGAAGCGAACGCAAGTGGTGGGAGATTTGCAGAAGGAAGCCATTGCAACTTGGCGATGTCATGGAATTGAATTTTACCCGATGAATTGACTTGAAAAGTATGTGCCACGTTCACAGTGGGCTGTGATTCGATATATATATATATTGAATTGATTTAATTAATATACGTATGTTAAAAGGATATTTCGGCAAAGGTTCACGCTTGCATGTTTCCATATGTTTCTGCCATGTGACATGTTCATAGAGCGATATTCTATGTGTTTGGGGGCCCCAGCTTTGCCACTGCCAATCAGGAAATCAACAAGTCGCTCAGTGCATTGAGCAGTGTGATTGAGGTGAGTTCTTTGTGGCAATGGGGATGGGAAAGGTGTGTTGCATTGGTTGCAAGGCCACAAGTCTACACATCTATAAGATCTATAAGTAGTTGCAAGTACATGGTACATTGATTTCAAGTTAAAGACTATTGGTATGTACTACAGCGGCTATAGTGGCTATAGTGTGTGTATACATTTGATGATTGCACGTCACGTTTGCATATGGGCCATATGGGTATACACCGCTATGCACGCGCATGTCGTTCCAGGCCGTTGCAGGTCGACGGCGGCATGTGCCCTACCGCGATCACAAACTCACCAGTTTGCTGCGCGATGCCGTGGGTGGAACCGCCAAAGTACTCATGTTGCTGGGACCTTTTTTGGATTCCTTGCGAGTTTTTTTGGTGTCACAGCCGGGGGGGTTTTGACATGTCTTGACCGACTTTGTAGTTATCAACTGAGAGTTACAAATCCATGCAAATCCGGGGGGTTGACGAAGGGGGTGGTGAGTGAACAAACAATGATCGTGTCTAGAGTCTACACCAGAGAAAGTCGAAGGCAATCGAAGGCATCATGTCCATTGAGGCCAAGTCGGAAGTCATGGGATCTCTTTTACCCTTGGAGAGTTTCGCAGCACCTTTTCCCTTCGTGAAGTGGCTCAAGTTGGGGGTGAACCTCTGCCCCCATGAAGAATTGCCCTTCGAGAAGATATGGTGACGATTCATCTTGGGCCCCAAATCTGCGGGTGGTTTTTGTGTGTTTTTATCGTGGGGAGTTGAATGGGCTCTGCCAAGGTATGTTTGTTGTTCACCCGCAGCCAGCAATTTGGAAGAGACTGCCGCTGCTTTGAAGCTAGCCTCGCGAGCAGCCAAGGCTGGGCCAGCCTGGGCCAGCCTGGGCCAGCCTGGGCCAGCCTGGGCCATGGGGGGAATGGATAATTCGAGAGGACCTCATAGGACCTCCACCATCCTCCAGTGAAGTCTTTCTCCCATCGCTCCCATCGCCAGCGGCAGGTGGTGAACCAACGCTCTGAGGCCAACGAGCCGGCGCCCGAGGAGTGAAGGAGGGGTCGACCGACCTCGACTCGTGACTCGAGCTGACGCTGAGGACCTGGGGATGTCAGAGAGCAAACAGGGTGAAACTTAGGACCCCTGACCCCTGTCATCGAAATAGGAACAACTTGACTTTTCGATCTTGTTAGGGACCTCTGCACGTACATGCCAAAGACAAGAGAAACACACATCCACAGGTTTGCAGCATTTGCAGGGCAAAAAGGCCACTGCAGGACTTTTGGCAATGCTAATTGCGAAATGCTAAAGGCATGCCGTGTGCTTCACTGCCACCGAATTCAGGCAATGTCTTCGGCTAACACGCCAGGAGCAGCGACCTAGGTGGCATAGTTTTTTCCATAATTCGTAATTGAGAACGATGAGCGAATGACTCCCACTTGTCCTACACAGGTTGGAAAAACCTCCCATACTTTCGGCGAGATCATTCGCAGAGCCTCCCAGCGAGGGTCAAGAATGGGCACCCCAAAAATGTCAACTCTCTGAGTTTTGGGTCCTAAAAATCTGACCGTAGACGAAACAAGGGCATGTTGGGCAATTTAACTTCCTGTGGGTCTTGGTTGCCCAAGCTGTTTGGGAAGATTTTTCTAATTTTTCACGGAGTACTGCGGAGGAGCTGGAGCTAGGGGATTCGACTTATGCTTGGCTTCAGGGTAAGTCACCGTGTCAGAAAGAAGACCCTTGGGAGGCACCGTCCATTTGCAAAATAAAGCTGGACCCCAGATGCTAAGCGGAGATATGTCATACACTTGAAGAGAGCCGAGGGTATTTAGCTCATTCTAGCCTTGGCCGGTACCTTCTACCCCCTTAACACAGAAGCACGGTACCGAAGACAAGCACCTGGCTGCGAATGGATTTAAGGTGATTTGAGATATGCCACGTTTTAAGCCAAAGACCCCGCGGGAAGCATTCCTTGAGGCCCACATGGAACCTTCGCCAGGAAGCTGACAAAAGTCAGATGCCGGAAGACTTTGATCCCTTCTACCATCATCTTCGGCATGTGAGGCCCATCCCAGTGGAAAGTGCCTTCTGAAACTGGGAAGCCGTGCTCCAGCCAGCTTTCAACAAGATCAACAAGATTCTGTATTCATTCCTGGTTCAAAAACCACAAAAAATATAAAGAACCAATCGAAACATGACAGGTTCTCTGTGTGCAGCATACTGCAGTTCTCAAGACCCTTGGGTCCATTGGATCCTGGTTTTTAGGCGTGAAGAGCTTTCTCCACGGCGAGCAGCCAAGAGGGACGAACTCACCAACAGAGGCGGCGCGCGCATAACTCCTCATCACCATTATGGGGTCAAAAATGGTCAACACCTATTATTACATTATTACATCATATTACTATTACCATATTTGGTAATAAACATCCACAAACCATCACAAACCAATTATTTTAGGCTTCCCAGGGTTATGAAGGCTTTTGAGATACAGCTATATATATATATATATATATAGATATCAGTAGCAGATTATGTTGGCTACGTATGAACATTCAGTGAGTCAACTCGTGTCCAACTTCATAGCCGTCATAGCCTCCAAGGCATCCAAGGCATCCAAGGCTTCAGGTCCCAGCGGTCCCAACGGTCCCAACGTTTCAGGCAACTTCAGTCCTGGCTTCATTGCCGACTTGGCTGTGAAGCCTCGGGTGGACTCCCAGCCGTTGTTGGCCTGCATGGAGCAGGTGGGGCACCGCAACGGTGCTGATCTCAAAATGGAAAGCCTGGAAATCAGTGGAAATTCAGTGGAAATCCATGGAAATCCATGGAAATCCATGGAAATCAGTGGAAATTCAGTGGAAATTCAGTGGAAATCCATGGAAATGCCAGTTCTGACTTCAGCAGCACTGTGTGCTGTAGAACCCACTTTCATCTTCAGATCTTGTAACATGGTTTTGGTGATGGCGACGCGGTGAAACATTATGAAACATTGCAACTCCTCAACCGAAGCTGCCGTGGTGACCGACCAGGGCGATTTCATGTCGATTGTGGAGCAGAAAGTGGATGCTGACTCTGAGCACCAAATCCTTTCAAGGTGGGAAAAACGTTTCTCAACGCTTTGGCCTTGGGCTACCTAAGATGGAAGATTGTCAGCTGGGAAGCGTTGCTTGATTATTTCTACACCATATGCTCGCACATGTTCAGAAAATGAAAATATAATATCATATTAGCATATCTATTTATAACTTATAACTTATTATTTCTTAAACATGCATGTGATTAGACAAGGTATCATAAGCGGTAAGTAGTTTGCGAAGGAGACATTAGCATATCTATTTATAACTTATAACTTATTATTTCTTAAACATGCATGTGATTAGACAAGGTATCATAAGCGGTAAGTAGTTTGCGAAGGAGACACGCCGCATTCTGCAGTCAGTTCTGACTTGTGTGCAATCTTGAAATGCAAGCGTATATATCTAAACAATGGTTTCTTGATACTTGCAGGGTGCCCCCAAAAACGCAAACATATGATACACGAATAGAAATGGCGACCCAAAGTTATGATCAACCGTTTTTTTTGGAATCGGAGTTCTACTTCTTAACAGTTCTTAGCTGGACGATGCCAGGCGCTTGCGGGTGCTTCGTGCGAAGGAAGCACGGGGAGATCCTGCCCCTGCAGAGGAGGGCATTGGCCCGGCGAGCTTCAAATTTTGCAAGTTGAAGTTTTGGCTTTTCCTTTGGGTTTTCACCATTTTTGTAACATTTCGAATGAAGTTTGGAAGTTTGGGGGGTATGCAACAATGGTTAGAGTCGGTTAGAGAACGAGAATCCATTTTCGAAAAACGACTTTCTTTTTTCCTGTCAGTGTGAACGTTTTATGGGACAATTTGGGGGGCCCGAGTCCTCCCCAATTTTTTTTGGCCCACGGGAAGCCTTCAGTGGATGACCCAGTGGAGTGCATCCCCATTGGCTAATGGCTTACCATTTCACAAATCAAACGTTGCTTGGAAATCCACGCACTTAAGGAGAACCATGGATGACCCCTATGAATGGTGGATTTTGTAATGCCGTGTTTGATTGCCGGATAGCAAGTGAGGTGAGCCTCCAAAGAAACTGACGCCTGGTGCCTTGCTTCAGGAGGCAGGACCTTCCAAAGGGGCTAAGCGGAGCAAGTTCAAAGCAGGACAGGTGGTGTCGTTGGAGAGAGAATTGACGCCGGGGTGTGCTCCAGAATTGGTTGGATTGCTTTTAAAAAGAATAGTGGGCTCAAATCCATGGTTTCTTGATGATTCCCGCAAATGTTCCCTTCAGTCTATAGGCCCTTCATATCCCTTCATTTCGATTTCCCGTCCGTTCCAATTTGGGGATATCCACATGACTGATACATGCTTAAGAGAGATCCCCTGCATCCCACTGCACGCTTCAGACCTGTTCTCTTCGATGCGCAAGTCATTTTTTGAGAAAATCGGTCCAAGGTTAAGGTCCTCAACTAGGTATGGAAATCTTCCATTTCAGCCCAGCTGTGAACCACCTAAACCCTCAGACAACCAAAAGACTAAATTGGAGACTTCTCTTTTCCTCCTGATTTTGTTTCCGTGCACTTCTTCACGAACTTCCTTGCTTTCTTTTTTTTCACGGGAAACTCGGCCCTGGGGCCCCGGGGCGGTGGGGCCCTGTCGCCCCTGTAGGAGCGGCCGCGCCTGTGAAGTTCGCTTCCAGCACAGGGAAGGGTAGCAAGATGCAGCGGATGATGGAGCTGTTGGATCCAGGACGAATGGGACGTTCAGCGGAGCCGGGTGTGAGAACTGACAAGAATGAATCTCACATAATAAAACATCCGACTTGGAGCACGCAACTTGGAATTTCAGTGATAGTGAAGTGACAGAAATTTTCGGACTGACCCAGCAAGAACGGACATTTCCAGCAGCTGGGATGGAAGGGACAAGAATCCAAGAAGTCTTCCCTCCAGGAACCAACGTGAGGATTTTGCCGGCAAACATGGAGACAAACCCAGCAATAGAAGGATGTAGAATCTTTAGGGAATATAGCTGAATTGATCTGGATTGTAGTTGTGGATGGCAGTGGATCAATGGGAATTTCAGGAACCTAAATTGGAGGTACCTACCATATATAAGGCCTATATAAGGCCTATGTAAGAGAATATCCCCACAAAATATGGCCTTATAATGGTACAGTACCTCCATTTTAGGATCCTGAAATTCCCATTGAGTGGATGGTTTTTGCATGTTTTTGCCAACTTCAACTCGGAGCCAATTAATTCCGAGGCCCAGTGGCAAACGCTGTCGAGTCTTGAATGCCAGGAAGACGTGCGGGGTATGTGCTGGCAGATGCCCTGGTGCCGCTCATGCAACTTGGCCAGTGATGCGGCCCCACTTGTCACGCAAACTTACAACGTACCCTCTAGCAGTCAAACATGGCAATGGGAAATCCTCAAGTGGAATATATCATTGGAAAAGAATATAATCCAAATCTGAGATAAATACATGCATAAACAATTGAGCATTATCGGAAAAAACATGGAAACACATAGATCATTAAATATTAAGATAAATGAACACGCACAGAAATTCCAGTGGATGCAGGTGCAGGATGTTCCATGCCGTTGGTGCAGCGGTCCTGCTGCCCAGGTTCTGGTTGGGCCTCACGAAAAGTCGCATGGCTGCCCTGGAGACCCTGAGGCTCGCGCTGGGCTGGTCATCTTCCCCTAATCACATAGGATGCAATGTTTTTTTCTTCTTTTAAATAATGTATATATATATAATTATATATACATGGTCAGCGGCCCTGGAGGGTTTTACTGCATTATATTTGCATATATATATATAATTATATATATGTGTGTGTATATATATATACACATACAGTATATGTATCTTTACCAATATATATATATATATATATACGTATAATATGTATATATAAAACTACACAAGTATCAGTCTATAACATATCTGCACCCTAGAGGAAGGGTTTGAGGAGATCGCCCAGACTCTCTGGTTGCTACAGGATGGGCTTTGGCTCCTTGCAGATCGACACTGGCGCGCTGCTGGTGATGGGCGAACATGTGGAGGTTCAGATGCGGCTGGTGGAAGGGTGTCTTGGTGGCCAGGGGAGCCCGGATGGGGTTCAGAAACAACATTTCTTTATCATTTGGTTCATCAAAAAGGGTACCATCTCTGTTAGGCAGTTGTCACTTCTTGGAGTTTGTTCTTTGTAATGAAGCAGGTTTCCAACCTGGAGTTGTCGGAGGAGAGGGGCTGTGAAGATGCTGATTGATAAGTTGCCTTGGAGCCAAGGTTGCGCCATCTGATTCGCCGAGATTCCTTGGAGCAACTCTGCGAGTATGTCACAGGTCGGGACTCCGTCAGGGACTCTTCGTCACAAAGTGTGCCACCTCAACCTGCCGGCTTTCACTCACGGAAGAAACTTCCGTTTATAAATGTCACAGCGATGCAAAGTTTTGATTTTGATGGTTATTGATGCAAAATGATGCAAACATGGCTAATATTGGCTAATGCTTTCTCACCTTTTTTTCTTGGTTTCCTCGATACACTTTCCGAACGACACGAAGACACTCATATTTTTGTCCTCCTATGGGGAAGCTTCAGGGGAAGATCATCTCGATAGACCAGCAATTTTTCGTAATCTTTCTTGGTTCCAGCTGCTTCCACCTGCTTCCAGCGGGGTGGCATTTCCATTCCCAATGGACAGATCCTATCGGGGTTCCATTGGGCTCAGGGAACAGCTTCCAACGCCTGCGAGCCTGGTTCAACTCTATGCGTTCGGATCAATTCGGCTGCGTGGACATCACACAGGTTCCGGTGGCCCGGTGGTGGGCGGCAGAATCTGCCTCTTGTGAGCTTTGGATTCAGGGAATATGAGGAAAATATAGGGAGAGAAACACTCCCAGAGAAACACTCCCAAGACTTGCACTCATTATTTTGCTACGGGGAAACCAGGCTAGTGCTATCCCAAGCAGTTTTGGGGCAACTTGGCAGGTCCAGAGCCTCTTCGCCCGGATGGAGGTGACCACAGATCGGCAGACGCTCTTCCGGCTATTGAGCCACTGGGCCTCAGAAAATCTCAACAGATCCTGGAGCTGGGAGCCATCAGAATTACATCAGATTGGACGGACCTCTATGCCACGTTTTTGTGAACATGGTGGCGTTTGAACAGGTTTAACAGGTTCCACCTTGCGACCCATCTCATGCAGTTGGACATTCTGAATTGACCTGGGGGCCGTTATGGGCCGTTGACACATCCCTTGGTCCCCTCTTGAGGTTATATCATTGAGAATCCGCACCCCACAGCGGCGTGAAGCTCAGTGGCCTTTTTTGAGGTTTTTTTCCCTCCTCGCCAGGCAACTGGGAACACTGGGAACACCCAAAAAGATAGAACCATTTTTATACAATTTTATAAATACATAACTATGTAGTATTATGTAGTCAGATGATTTCACTTTTCTATGTGTTCCGGAGGGCTGCCAATACAGAATCACATGAACATTTGGGGGTGAAACATCCACCTTTTTTGGTTTGTGCTTGGTGGAAACCACTCCAGGCAAAGGATCCGCGTGAAGCCATGGCCATTGAGAAGAAGAAGTTCAGCCTCCATGGGTGCAGTGGGAATGGGCTGAACATGGGGGATGGGCCCCCCAAATGGCAATTTCAATGAGGACAATGATCATCAACTAGTATAGTTTTTTGGGAAGTTAGGGGTGCCTTATTTTCAGACAAACCCAGATGGCCCGCTTACCGCAGTCGCCTTTGACTCTTCGCAGTCGCAGGTATGTTATGGAGAACTTGAGTTTTTCCGATGTGGTTGGTGTCAAATTGTGTTGTTTTCTACTTATATTTAGATCCCAGTTATATTTGGGAAGATGTTGAAGCAGCTGATGATTGTTTTCCTCCAGGAACCAACCGAGACAGTTTATAGCGCATCAATCATGCATAGGCTGTATAGGTGGGAAAAACTATGCAGTTTTGTGACAAGTCAAATTGGGTGTGGGCACGATCAGCACAGCAATCTAGTGACCATTCGGGATATTCGGGGGAATGGTGCGGCCTCGAGAGCAAAGCAGTTCATCAATGAACACATCTGACATCTCCATGTTCAAGTCGTTTTTGGCCGGCGAAATCTACACAGATGCATCGCTCTTGCCATTTCAATGCAAAGTTCTTTCTGCAGACATGCCGATTCCCGTCGTTGAAATGCCAAGCCGCCAGTCAAAATGTGTCCAGAAGGCCTGATGAAATGCAACCGGAAATCATCCAACAAGACATGTCCTCCCAAGTTATCCAAGTTTTCGGCCCAGAGTGGCTCAACCCGAGCCCAGTGCCAGGTTTGGCTCGTTGATTTGTCGTTGTGCCGCCTCCTGGGTTCTACACCGGGTGATGCCGGCGCCTGTGAAAGTGATAATTTGGGTACCTTTGACAGACAAACCGAAAGGAAGGAGCTGATTTTATACATTTGTTTTAGCAAAATTTGATTTAGATTTTGGATTTTGATGGATTTGGGGCATGTACTTACCAGGTTCAGCTCACGGCCGGCCCCAAAAACTGTAGACTTTACCAGGTCTTTTGATTTCTAGCATGTTTCACCTTTCCAGTGGAACAAGTGTAGGATGCCAACCGTGGAATGCTCAGCGCCTTTGCAACGAGGTCAATGTTGGAGATGCCCGACAACGCTCGCAGTAAGGAGGAAGGTTTCACGGAGCAGGATATCGCCATGAGGCACGGGAACAAATCGCTTGGCTTCGTGCAAAACGCGTGCTCTGCTAGGTGGATTCAGCTCCAAAGAAAAATCATGTCGTGGTCCCAGGGGCAGCGGTGCTGATTTCATTGCATGTGGTGGTGTCAGCTTTGCCCCCCTCGGTTCGTAGTTGCTTCCACTTTGTCATGTGTCCCTCCGCACTCTGGTCATCGTCCATCAAAGCTCAGTAGAAGTTTAGCTTCAGGATGCCTCGTGTCTCCTCTTGCACCCTTGGGGTCGCCCAGCAACGCTGCCACTGATGCCTTCGGCTGGTGAGGATCTCTCTGATGGTGAACCAACGCTTCTGGGGCCGCGAATGTCGACAAGTCCTGGGCCACTTGCAGCCGCCGCAGATGTCCTTGGAGGATTGGCAGGGCCAATGGGGCTTTCGCCAAAAGACACTTCAGTTTCTTTGAAAGAAAAGTTGGACATGTATACTGTATAATTTATAGCCTAAGATTTGGGATTGACTTTATGACTCCCTGTTTTGGGGACTGCAACATCTCTTAAAACGTTGCCCACATGTTACAACCATGGTCAGCAACCAGTTCAACATGCTACTTCCTAATCTTCCTAGAATTCACCAAGGTTGGCTCAATCGATGAATCATGGTGTCAAGCCATGCGGCACATCAGTTTGATGCATGCTATCTGTCTGTCTGTCTGCCTGCCTGCCTGCCTGGCTGGCTGGCTGTCTGCCTGCCTGCCTGCCTGCCTGTCTGTCTGTCTGTCTGTCCGTCTGTTATATAAATACAGTTTTTTTTTTAAAATAAATATATAAATAATGAATATATATAATATATATATATAATTATGCGTATAATTAATAGAAAGAAAAGAAAAGAAAATCAAGAAAGAAAGAAAGCAAGAAAGAAAGAAAGAAAGACAGAAAGACAGAAAGAAAGAAAGAAAGACAGACAGACAGAGAGAGAGAGAGAGAGAGAGAGAGAGAGAGGGAGAGAGGGAGAGAGAGGGAGAGCGCGCTGGAGAGTCAGGTTTGGCGATATATGGACTTCCAACCCCCGGGTTTTGTCAACGCGGCTCCAGGAGCTGGAAAAATTGTCCCCAGAGCTGTTGCAGCTCTCAGATGGGTCGACCAAGGGGATATGTGGCAGCCACTTCAACAACATTATGGTCGGCATATATATATATATATATATCTCTATATATATACACATAGATATGTTGATTGATTAAATGTTGATTATATAAGTCTCTTCAGCCAGGGTTTGCCAACTTTTTGCTGAGCATTGGATGTTTTCGCATGGGAATGAAGCTCATCGAGGTGGAACCTCCTCTTCCAGCGCGTGCGCGCGCAGGGCTTGGCGTCAGTGTTGCTTGGCAGCGAGACATCGGCACCGTTTCAATGGCTGAGCAGGGGAAGATGTGTGACGGACACCATCATCCATCCTACATCCTGGAAGGTCATGGAAAACCATGGAAAACGACGGAACACCAGGGAAACCCATGGAAATCCATAAGATCGGATTCCAAATGTTTCTTTGTCCTTCCCATCCTTTGAGAGCCTGTGCCAAGGCTTCCACACACTCCGGAGGAGGAACTTTTTCCTTCCTGAGGTTTCACCCAGCTGGAAAAAGGATCGGCTGCTTGGACCAGCTACTGAGACTACATGATCCACAGACTTGTGACTTGACCCGTCATGTTTCAGCACCTCAACTTTATTTGTCCGATATTTTGGGGGTGAAGATGGCTGAACCGAACCCATAGCTATATTGCAGTTGCAGGGCCACGCGGTTTAGGTCTGCTAAGGTGATGCAGAGTGTTAAGTGCAGCACGTTTGCAGTAAAACCTTTGTCTTTGGCGAGTCTTAGCTCGGACGAGAGTTACGAGAGAATGGGAAAGTTGCTAGTCTGCTAGTCTTAACCACTTGGGGTGCAATATGAAGCCAGGTTTGATAAACCTAGGAGTCTCGTCATCCTGGATTCACATCCTCAGCCTCGCCGCAGTTCAGGTCCCAAGTGTTGTGAAACCAGCCATCACCTCAACTTCATCAAGCATCTTGGGCAGCTGTTTGCACCCTTGGCTCAATGTCAACAAATGCCAGGCAAAGATGGTTGAGATATTTCGAGACAGTATTTGTAGTACATTGCAGGATATCTGTGTTTTCATTTGTTTCCAGTTTCCACCCAAACCAACCCAAAGTCGCCCAGTTGTCCCCCTGCATTTCGCCAGTTGTCCCACCATGTGGCGTCGCTGGTGCCTGGGATTCTGCCTCTGTCGGACAGTGCTGGCCGTACCTTCCACAGCATGTCCTGACGTTGAGCAGGGTACCCTACAGGTGGGGCCAGGGGGGATGGGCTGTGCCCCTTTGGGGGGACCTGTGCCTAGATCCCGGCCCAGTGGTGCCAGGCGTGTGAGCGTTGCATCCATGATGACCTCTGCCAGCCCTTTGCATCAAGGGATTGGGTCGGGCGGGTTGTCCCATGGTCCATATGGTGAAATATGGATCAGCTCACTGAGAAATTCGTTTCCGTGTGTATACATATATCCACAAGTCCACAAGATGTGGATTTTGCACATACTGTACTGGTTGCAACACGTCCTGGACCTGCTGATGAGATGGCCGGTGCAGCCCAGGGGTTTGATCAACCACACCCTATGCCCAGTGATTGCAGGGCTGTTGGAGCATGGCTTCTTTCACAAACTTTGGACGTTGAACAAGTTGACCCTGCTAGGGGGGAAAGACATGTTGGCGTCTGATACGTTTCAGATGGTTTCAGAGGGGATGTGCATTCCTGCCTTTTTCTCTCAATCCAGGGTGTGTCCCCATTGACTGGCATGACATTGCCTATTTGATCATGTTTTTGGGACAGCTGCTCTCTGAGGACAGATACCAGGCTGAACATCAAATATGTCTGCCATGATTTCACCAAGAAGTGTGTGAATCCCGTAGCTTGGTGATGAAGTTTCGCTGCCCTGTGATGGGTGATGCTGCAAACAGACAAATATATGTCTCATTTTCATGTTTTTTTCTTTAATAAGGGGGGATAGGACAGGACCTACAGACCTACAGTTGCTACATCAGCCAGCGGCTGATTGGGAGGGTTGATGCACAGATCAGGCCTGGAACATCACGGAGGTCTATTCGCGTTGCCCAGAGGACCTGTCCTGTTGCGTCCCGGGAGTGCCGGGTCTGCCAGAGCTGTTGGTCGGATTTGTGCTTCAGGACCCTGCAGATCCAAGTACTTGGGGTGCTCAATGCAAGTTGACATGTGCGGATCAGCAGGCGCGGTCTCAGCACCGAGGTGGACATCGTGGTGACAGGATCCCGCACCATGGGGATGGTAGAGATTAGTAGAGATCATGGTCGCTGGCCACTGGAGCCACTGGAGCCACTGGAGCCACTGGAGCCACTGGAGCCACTGGAGCCACTGGAGCCACTGGAGCCACTGGTACATGTCCAAGTCGAAATTTGTGGCCGCGGCACACTGGATCAAGCCGACAGCTTACCCAGTTTTCCGAAAGTTCGCCCCAGCTTCTCCGGCGGCTCGGCTCAATCTTAAACAAAAGCCGCCGGAAGCCAATGACTAAGAAGTGGGGAAAAGCTTACACAATGTCACATATATGTCACATATATGTCACATATATGTCACACACACACACATATATAATTATATATAAATATAAATCACATGTCAAGCCAAACGCATTCGAAGACACAATGCCCCCAATTCACACCACCATGGCCTGCCGGATCCAGCCTTACCTCGGCTGATCCCGCGGCGCCCGGAAAAAAACCCGACACGGCCGTCACGGACAAGCTGCCGACGTCTCGGAGGACGGGCGGTGAGGAAAAAATAGGTTAAACATGAACAACATGATGAACAACTATATATGGTATATATATAGGATATATATATATATATATATATACATGGTATATATATAAATATATGGTATATATTTATATATATATGTATACACATGGTTTCCTGATATTTCGTGTGGATTTTCCATCATAAACCAAGGCAGTGATGATTGTGCAGGATTTCACACCAGAAATATGCGTTGTTGTCTATGGTGTGTTATTTTTTTATTTTTTTGTTTGTTTATTTATTTATATTTTTTTTTTTTTTTTTAATTTATTTGTTTACATATAACTATCACAGATGTGGCTGTGTCTGTGAATGTGCATCTCATGAATGGAGAAACTCCACTATCCCGACATATAAGATCATATATATAATATCATAAATCATAAGTGCATCCTGTTCGCTTTTCCTTGGAGGGGACATCCGAGTGGCGCCAGGATCCATGTAGTCTCCATGCGCTGGTCCAGCGTCATTGTGGCCCTGGGATCCATTGCCATTGCCACTGCCACCAGTGTCACTGCAGCTCCATTGCCTGAGCTTCCGAGATCAAACTCCACCCTGAACTTGCTACATGGCGTACATAGCGCTCGGTTTGGACCTTTCTTTGGTTATCTATGGTTTTTGGATGGTGTTGTTCCATCAAGCTTGGATGTTGCTAGTGAACATGGGGAAAAGCTTTGGCTGTGGGCCTGACATTTTGAGCCATAGGGTGTCTGCAGAGATGCTTCTCGGGAGGCATAATTGATGTAGATTGCCATGAATGTTTCAGATCTTGCTTCTCTTTTCAACCCTGCCCCTTTTTATCCCAATTTGGGATGAACATTTGATGAGTATCCGAATTCTCTGCAAAATGGAGGGCCCAGCAACTACAGAACCAGCATTATATAAGCCTTTCCCTCAGGGAGATCCTAAAAACAGGCAGTTGCGACTGGCAGTTGCGCTGCATAGCCAAGGACATGTTTTGGTTGGCGCTTGAAACACCCAGAACTGATCCTGTCAAGTTCAGGGGCCTACTTGCACGGCCTGCCTATCAATGAGAGTCAGCTGCAAAGCATAAGACGCTTGGCATCGCTTGGCCACGAGCCGCAAGGGAGCTGTCAAGCAAGTCAGCCTGACATTCTTTAAAAACAACCGCTAATCAAACATGGCAATAACTAGTAATTAACAATAATTAACAAATTATTTTCATAACATGTCCCTTGATCAATGGAGCTTTGAACGGTTTTTCATCAGGGAAAATCACTAAAATCAGCTGGGACAATGCCAAAAAATCCAGGACATGTCACTGCAGATCTGGTGGTGGTGGATGACGTGACGCTGCAGCACCTGGGTCAGCTCAGCAACCTGCGGACGGTAGGTGTGGAGCGCCCAGCAGTGGAGCCGGGTGGACACAGTGGATGACGCCATTTGGGAGGGCGGTGAGTTGGGGACCAGGAACTGACCTCCAAAAAATATACCCTTTGGTTATTTAACATAGCCATGGAAAACCATCTATAAATGGGTCATTTTCCATGGCTATGTTAAATAACCAGAGGGTACATCAAAGCTAATGGTCAGTTCCTGGTTAATGGATTTGAATGGATTTAATATGATTTAATGGATTCCTGGTTAATCGTGAATCATCAAAGCCAATGATTAATGGAGCATCATGGATTCCTTTGTGTCAAACCGCAGGTGGGAATGTGGAGATTCGCTACAATTTGAAATTGACCGACATCTCGGGTCTTTCCAACCTCGAGGTAATTGGAGGAGAGGTGGCAGGGCCTGGCAGGGGGAAAGGCTGTAGACTCTCCAGCTTCCTCAGCAACCTCTAGATGAGCACCGAATAGACCAATGCCGACTGGGATTTACACACTTCGGTTGATGAATCACGGCTGCCACCAAACAGCGACAATCTGATACGTATTGAGATCAGATAGTACCTCGGGAAAAAAAACAACCAGGGGCTTATTGTTGTATGCAACTCTCAATCTCCATGTGAATTGATTGACCTTTCCTTAAGCCACCCTGCCATGATATTGTGGCTGCAGCCCAGCGAGTCTGCTTGGAAATGGCCCCATGGGGCCCATTGGGGCCCCATGTATGTGGTGGGTTCATTATGTTCATCCCATCCAGTTGTAATTCGCAACAAATAAGATATGGAGATAGATATGATACACATAGAAAATCATAGAAATAGAAATCTAGAACATCATCCCTTGAGTATTAAACTAATCCCTTTCTATGGTCCCAGCTATATCATCTATATCCACACATGTGGTTTCATCCCGAACCCATGGTTTATAACTGGCCAAGCACCAGTTGCAGGATCTCTGAATATCCTCTTCAATCACCAGCTCAGTCCCTCGATGTGGGAACAGTGGTCGATAAACGCCCGGTTGCGGCCAGCTGGTTTGTGAACCACGTTCGGGTTGATACAAGGTATGCGTTTATGTATGTCGGTATATGATATGAATTATATAATATATGTTTGTAAATGCATCTATACGCGCAGGTATTGATATGCGTATGAAAATCAATATGACAATTGTTCTTGTTTAGAAACCTGTATTAATCTCCACCAAAAAAACCATATGTTTCTTGCATCCATTGGGACGCATGGGGGCCGGGGAATGCTTTGGTCGGCAAGGCGACTTACCTGGCTTCACCAAGCTAAAGGTCATCGGAAATTCCTTGCGGATCACGCACAATCACAAGCTTACGAGCATCACAGGCCGGCATGGGAAGCTATCACAGAGGTGGTCAGAATCATGCTGAGGGGGTGTAACACCTCTATCGTATTCAACATGGTGTAGCCTGGATTTTTGCAGTGCCTGGAGGCAAACATGGATTTCATGGATTTCATGGAAAAAATCAAAGGGCATTTTTCATTCCCGGCCGCCTGTCATCGCCTGTCTGTGTCAGGCTTCCCTGCTTTGGTGCGCATTGGCCGAGATTTTGGCCTCCGGGGCAACAGCCAGTTGCTGGTTGCACCCGAAATGCCAAGTCTCCGGGCCATTGATGGCAACGTGGAGGTCCAGCCGTCCAGCCTGGATCAGCCGTCGGATCAGGGGGATCACGGCAGATTCCATCAAGAAAACCTACCTGTAGATCCCAGGACCAAACGGTCTCAATGACGCAGTTCTCGTGCCTATTTCCTATTCAGTTCCTATGTCAATCGTTTTCAATCTGTTTAATTCATGGATTTGTTGTTACCTGCTTTCTTGTAGAAGGGGCTGTTGCCTGGCCTAGCCTTTCCTCTCGATCCTCTCGGATATATGAACATGGCGGAAGGTGATCTTCAATCCAGCCATGCATTCAGTGGACAACATGGTCATGGCTTTGGAAACGCTCCAGGGGAGGTTCATGATCAAGGAGTGGCTGCGGACTAGGCAACCATCTGGGTAAATTATAATATTTTACTAACCTGAATTAAGGCCATTTGGGGATGATTTCCCTTCTAGCCATGATTCGAGTGAGGTGGAAGTGAGGTCGTTATAATTTACCCAGAACCATGATTGTCGCCTCGACATTTAGGGTGAAGGGGTTTGCAAACTTCTGTATGAATGTTGGACGATGGGAACACTTCGCACGCAGAAAATCCATGAACATCAGAAAGAGTATTGTCTATTGTTTGTCTGATTTTGTCTGCTTCTCATGGATCAAAAGACTTGTCCACCTTTGCAACCTCCCTTTCCACCCGTTATCCTTTATTATGTTGTTTGGATGATGAGGCATTTGCCGTCTACGATGCCAAATGGGCTTAATTTTTGTCAAGAAGTCAACTGTAGTTCCTCAGAAGCTTGAGGCCATGCTGCATGTGGCACATACCCTGACACCACTTGACAGCAACCGATAGGACAACGACAATCTGACAAACATCACCATACTGCCAAACATCTCCAAGATAGGCGCCATGCAGCCATCAGCGTTTGGCCTGTGCAAGTGGTTGAAGCATGTTGAAGTCTGGTGCTCCTATTCTGTAGGATTGCTCCACCGACATGACTGGTGAAGCAAAAGCAGGCTTCCCTTATCCTCATGCAATTAGTATCAATATGTAATATGTATCAATTAGTTACTGTACTAGCAATTAGTATGAGTGACTATTGAGTGACTAAATGTTATTAATACTACGTAGTTGATGGCGCCTTTTTTAATATTAACCTATGAGACTATCCTTTTTGGTGTGAGACAGCCGTAGGCAACGCCTTTGAGTTGAGCTTCAATGATGGTATCACCGAGGCACCGCTGTGGGACGTGACGTGACCCTTTGTTCACTGCATGGATTTAAGGATCGCCCAGGGGGTACATCCCATGGTATCAGACCCCAAACAGCATACGGGTCTCCAAAAGGATAAACACTTCATGTCACTTCATGTAGATTAATGGATAGTATGCCTACATAACACTGCACACACACATATATAATCATATATATATATATATATCCCTACGACCTACTTTGTTATATTTGGATGATGATGATGATGATGATGATGATGATTTATTTGGCCATTCTCTAGACCCCTATGCCTTCCTTAGGTGCATGGTCTACCCAAGCTGGATCAGCCGCTGCAGTTGCATTGGGAGGGCGTGGTCATTGTGGGACTTGCGGCTATGTGGAAGCCGGAGTCCCCCTCCCCAGCGACCATTGTAATTACTGTACCCTCTAGTTATTTAGCATAGCCATGGAAAATTGCCCATTTATAGATGGTTTACCTATTGAAAATGGTGATTTTTCCATGGCTATGTTAAATAACCAGATGGTATCTTGATCACCACAATCGTAGTAGTAGTAGTCGTGATTATCGTGATCGCTGTCAGCGTTTTGGAATGGGCCCCGGCAAATGGCAAATCCTACGTAGCCTTTGCAAATCCTTTCCTTCATTGTTGGATATTCCCAGCAGCCTCCAGAGAACGACTACCTAGGCTCGGGGGGTTGACTATCAAGAGCAATCCTTCACTGCGGGTCGTGGGTGGCTTTGAGTATTTACAGGCCATGGCTGGCCATGGGCTGGGCTGGAAGCAGAGCCCCGATGGGGGTTGTAAAGTAAAGACCTGAGGCTGAAGACCCCTTGAAGATGTGAAGCCTGTTCTAGGTGAACCGGTGTCATGATGCGTGTGTGAAGGTGATTCTTGTGAAATCCTTGCATAGAAGCAGAACCGAGGCGGCTTAAGACATTTTAAGAACATGACCTGGTTGGGATATGGCCTATCAATCTAAACTGGCTACCCGTCTACCACACTTATTTGGCCAGAGGAGTCTCAGCTGTGGTCAGGTTCTGGAATCAGCAAATCGAGTTCCAGGACACCAGTCCTGATGATGCGACGATGTGGGACAACTTTGCAGATCATTCCGGGTATTGTTCGATTTGTTTTGAAGATTTGCGCTTGTTGTGGGTCATTGTGGCTGTTCTGGCCACTGTGGTTGTTGGGATTGGCAGTAGTTTTTTTTTTTTTTTTGCGTTGCCTTTGTTTCAGTTTCCGTGTTGCTGTTGCTGTTGCTGTTGGTGTTGTTGTTGTTGTTGTTGTTGTTGTTGTTGTTGTTGGGTTTCTCTAGACTAAATGTTTGTTGTTTCGGTGTTTCTTTTTGGTTCTTGTTCTTGTTGTCGTTATTGTAGTTGTTCCTACCCATTGCAGGAGCCTTTGAGGTGATGTTTAACGGCGCCCTGGAAGATGCTCGGTGCTGTCTGGTGTTCCTGTTTTTGTTTTGTTTGGGAACCCCAGCTGCTTCATACATCGTGCGACATCGCGGGTCGGATAAGGGAACTGTGGCCGATCTTTGGGCTCGGTTTCGGGCAGCAAGCTTCCCTGCCTTCCCTGAGGTTTGCACATGACAACTTGTTTGAGTCCTGCAGCCCCGATACGTCCCCTTATTTGAACTGAGTCATGAGGCAAGTGAGATCAAGTTCAGTGTTTCAACATTTTCAGCTTCGACATAGTTCCCCTTAGCCCAATCGACATCCTAACCCCTTGAGATCATCATCGAGGACTTCCGTGTGCCTCATTTGGTCAGCGTGGGCGACCTCACGGTGATTGACAACGACCAGCTGCCAATCGCGCACTTCCCGCGGCTGCGCTCAGTGGCGGGTGACGTGCAGGCCCATTGGGTCTGGGAGATTCTGGGAGTTTCAGCGTGCCGTAGCCTTGGAGCAGCTGCAATCCAGGTTGTTTGAGTGGTATAAGCAGGGAAGGGATTAAAACCATCTTGTTTCTCTCAGAGATATAGCATGATATGGCTAAGAAGCCAATTCGGATGCTACTTGAAACTCCAAACAAGTCCATGCGGTTGGAAGAATGTTTTTCAAAAAAGTGTTTCGTTCCCCGGCCAGGTGTCCTACAATGCGAAGCTGAGGAGTTTCAGTAGTCCAGGCAAGCCGTTGCGAAATGACAGGGGGTGCAACTGTCCGATTGAGCTCGAGCATGGACTCATATGGACTCACTCGGGCCATAACATTTACCCTCTGGTTATTTAACATAGCCATGGAAAATTGCCCATTTATAGATGCTTTACCTATTAAAAATGGTGATTTTCTTTTTCTATGTTAAATAACAAGATGGTAACATTTATCACACTGTGGGTTTGGGAGTCTTAGCTTTCGAACCCGTTCTTAAGTGATTGCTGCGGTAACACTTTCCCACTGAACATTTGAAGCATTGACCAGAGACATGTAGCAGGATGATGCAGGATGAACCTGCCATGTTCAGCATATCTCAGCATCCCATCCCCATTGTGAGGTCGGTTTTACATGCTCCCTACATGGCAAGCTATTGGGCAAATGGATGCAAATGGAGTATGGTTTATAGTTTTGGGCCTTGCCGCATCTAAACTTAGATGATTTGGATCTTTGCAAAAGTCCTGAAATTCAAAATAATTCAAATTTGAGCTGGGTAAATCGCCCCATTTCCATTTTTTGGGGATGGGCAACAAATTCACCAGGTGCCTCTTCGGTCGCGAGCCTATCGGTTTTGGCCAACTTTGAGTTGACCCAGGCGGACGATTTCCGACCGATTTTTGTCAGTCGAGTCTAATGACTGCGATGCCATGCGAAAGCAAAAAGGATTCCTAGGCATGTCGAATCAGTGAATCCATGTGAATCATCATGTTTGTTATCGTAAAAAATTGTTTCTTTCCTGTGTTGAAATCATGTGAAAACGATGCTGAAAGATGTTGAAGGCTCGATTTTTAACTTCCATTTCCAATCAACCAATATTCAACCAATCAACATCAACACTTGACACATCATACTTCGTTCTCCAGGGAGATCACTTGTGATGTACCCCATGGAGCCATCCAGGTGACCATGACGAATTTGACGCGGGTGAAGGGTCCGATGGCCATCTCCTTCAACAAAGCCTTAGAGACGTTGTCGGACTTCGATTCGCTGCAGCAGGCGACCGAGCTGCGGCTTGCAGGACTTGTTTGGTTCAGTGGTTTGGATCATTTTCATTGGCAATTCTTGTATATCTAGTTGTCTAGGCAGTCTAGTCTTATCATGTCTTATCTAGTCTACATTTACATACAATCTAGACTACTCTTATATCATCGTATCATTTATCGTATCCTATCTTGTGCTATCTTATCGAATCCTGTCTCGTCCTACCTCATCTAACTACCTGCCTATCTACACCGGGGGTCACCGGGGCGTGCTTAAACCCTTCGAGGTGTTGAACAACCTGGAGATCAAGGGCAACCAACGGCTGAAGGACATGGCTTGAGACAGAAAACATGAACCGAAATATATGGGCATCTAAATAGGTCAATCAATGACAATCATCTATGTGGTATCTTTTCCATGTTTGATTACCAGGGAGTATCAACAAAGGTTTTGGAACCAGTTCGTTGTGGTACCGCGTACTTCAAAGGTGTCTTCTTGGTGCCTGAGACATGATTCTTCCTGCTGAACATTGCCTGCGATGCAAAGAACATAGGGCATTAAGACACGCTGAACCCAACAAATGAACAGAAATTTGTCACAATTCAGCATTTGGGGGTAAAAACCATATCTCGTAAAAGTATTTTATTGTATTTTGTTCTTGCGTTGCCTACAAAGAAACAAACAGATACAAACTCAAATGCAAATGACAAACTGACGAATCCATAAAGAACTCAAGGCTAAATATTACACATAATTATACATAATTATCTGGTAGTTGCAACAAAGGTCCTCGCGGGATTGTATACGAGGATGGCCATCGGTGTCTCAAAATCATCCTTTGCACAAGTTTTTTTTTGTCCTCCTGAGTTCGCTAAAGCAATATTTGAATTCCGGTTGGTAGTAGCCACAGTTTTTGTTTGGTTCTTCATCATGTGTCATGTCTCTAGTGTCGAATTGCTTGTTTGTTGGTGTTGTGGGAAGTTTATGGAAGTTTAGGAATGCAGACTGGGAAGGACGGTTGCTTGTGGAGAACATTGCTACTGTAATGATCTGATCTGAAACTGCACCTCTAAGCTGGATCGGGGTTGGAGCACGTTGGAGCCACTGTGGAGTTGATGGTGCGCACCACACCTTTTTAGGGTCTAACAAACATAAAACGTTTGTCATTTCCAATGTAGATTGAGTATATACTTTCCAGTAGCAAGAAAGTGGCTTAAGGAATCCCAGCTAAAGTTAAATATGGAGTTTCACCAAAGTTTGGTTCGAGTTTTTTCGGCTAAGAATGGCTGAATCACATGATTTACATCAAACACACAAGAACAGAAGACCCTCCTCATCCCCCTAGATTGCAGCTGCTCCCGCAGGATGTTAGCACCTTCCAAAACTTGCAGTTGATTGGTGGGAGCTTCCTTGCGCCTGGGACATTGGCTGGTTTTTACTAGAGGGACAATGTTGCCGTTGAGCGGCTGTGCTGCTTAATTTGACCAAAGCCTTTCCGCAAGCTTCACTCCATCAGCTCTCATTCTGCCAGGTAGAGAATAACACGTCCTTGGAGGATATGAGTGGCCTCTCTCAGGACTTGACAGTCGCAGGCAACATGGAGACTCTTGTCACTGGGGCAAGGCCTCAGGCTTGATGGGGCAAGGTTTCCTGCAAATGTTCCCTGACATCATCCCCATGACCCTGGATTTTCCATCCGTGCGAGTCTATCATTGGATCATCTTCTGGCTTTGGGGTGCCATGCGGTGCCATGCGGTGCCACTACCCACTGTCACCCGGGCCAAGGATATCGAACAACGACAAGCTGCTGAAACTCAGCAGCCTTGAAACTCTACCAGTGGTAAGGGGCTTTGCAGTCCTTAGCGCTTCGGCAGCACTGCTGAAGATAGTATTGGTTGTCAAGTCAACATGCAGGATAGACAGTCAGCAACCTTGTAATATATTGTCATATATTGTCAATATTTGTAATGACCATTCCAAGTCACCTTGCTGATTTTACCATTCCAAGTCATACTGAGGGAACCATGATGTCATGGGCCACTAGAGGATACACAAGGACACTATAGGTAATTATAGGTAGTATTGGCAGTAGTATTAAAGGTCATCCGCATCCACAAGATGAATAAAAACTGGACACCTCCGGTGGCTTTTCAACCACTTTCCGAAGTAGCTCTTGTAAGGCCTCTTTAGGGCCCTTCAGCTTCACCATTTCCAGCTCGGGAACCCCGCCTCCGGCGGTGTGGCTTGAAGGCATCAACTGCACAGGGAACTCCGTGCGCCCGCCCGACATTCCGGAGTGCGTGAGCTGCGCGTCCTGGGAGGTGCCAAATTTGGATCGTACCAGCTGCAAGCCCAACTACATCTTCGTGCTGGTGGCCCCTTTGGCGTGTCGAGAAATGGGGCTATGTCTCCAAACGGCGTGAAGACTCCGAAATGATTCACACGATGATTTTGGGGTGAACTATTTGATTCTTGATGGGTGGATGATAGATATCAATGATATCAATACATTTAAAATCATTTAAAGATATGGAAGGATATGGAAAGATACGATTGGGGATGGGGTGAGAATGGGTTTGGGTTTGGATGGATTTGGATATTGATGTGAGGTTGTGAGGTGGACTAGTGACTAGGTATTTGCTAGGGGAATCAGCGAGGGTTTTGATCCTGCCATTCGTCTGGGAGGTCATGCCGAGTCATGCCCTTGATGAGTATGCAGTATTGGAATGTCACGTTGGCGCCACGCAGATGAGGTCGGTTTCATCTATTTGTTGGCTTTCTGCCTTTCGGTGGCCCTCTGCATGACCCTGAGGACTGCGATGGACTGGGGTGTGGTGAGTTGCTGTTTTGGCTTAGATTTCGCGATCCTGGATTGATGGGAAACTGGTATTGCTTCTGCCAAAATAAGTAGGATAAGATGGATAAGTAGGCCAAACATCTTGCAGCGTGAAGTGTAAGCTTCCCAACAGCGCAGCAGCACCCCCCAAGGGTGATGCCAATGGCAGGAATGTCATGGTTGTGGACGCCATCATCATCTCATTGAGTGGCCGTGTCCTCCTTCGTACCACTGAAAGGTGGGATGGATTCACCGTGAATTCATGGTGGGTTGATGGGGTTGGAAGGCCGGAGGTCACTGATTCAACGCAGCTAGTGGGGCTTCAGCCATTGTCTACTTCCCAATCACCCCCTAAAATGTCCATGACCGCTATAGCTGGGATGGTTAAGCCCAAGTGAAGATTGCTATGATTGCTGGGTGGCTTGGCATATCTTGGAATCATCTAAAGGTTGATTCAGCACCGTTAGATCCCTGCACAGGCATTATTTACTTCGTGGCTTCTGGGGAAGGCATTTTCCATTGTGGATCCAGGGTACAGGCACGGAGGGGCGGCTTGGCCGTCTCAAACCTGGATGGTCAATCAAGCACAAAAACGCGTGAAAAGGAGCACCAGTCAATCTCACTTCCAACCCTGAAAGTCAAATGACCCATTCTACTGACCATGGTAGTGATAATCCACAAGTAACAAATATAATATATAAAATTATATATACATACATACATATATATATATATATATATATGTACAAACATGGTAAAATGATGTAAAATGACATAGAATTTGAGTCTTCGGGATTTTCTGGACATCATTACAGTCGATTCATCGGCTCAGATCCTTACAACGGCAGGCTGTGATTTCTTGGACCGCGCGAAGAAACCCATTCGTGCCAGAGCGGTAGGTGCCACTTGGCTATGGCATGCTATGGCAGGATGAAACCTGGAAGAGGGGCAGACCCAATAATAAAACATCTGCAAACGGGGTCTATTAGTGGGAATTCCCCCCTTGGTGATGATGTATAAATTACCACTGAATGGCTGGTTTTTAAGGCGATGGTTTATTATTGGGTTTACCACATGACGGTTTAAGTTTAGTGTCAATGGAGAGGATTTGACTCACCAACATATCCAACCATACATGCTTGGTGGTTTCGTTCAAAAAAATCCATGTCGATCCCAATTTTTCTGAGATTTCCATTGGCCGTTGGCCCCCAACCATTGATCAATAAGGACATCGAGTTGGAACTGCTGGTCCGCATGGATAAGAACGTTAGCGCACGCAGGACGCTGAGTTCGCTACCTCTGTCGGAGGCGCCTTTCGGCGCCTTTCGGGTCCAGGAGAGGGCGGGGCATGAGATTTTGGACGGTTACCCACTGGTTAGGTAGTGTTTAGATGTGTTTAGATGTGTTTAGTAGATCACGGACTTTTCCTTTCTTTTTTACAAACTAAACGGTTAATTGAGAGGAAATATCTCGAAGTGACTTTTCGTAGTGGATTTATTGTGGCCCAACCTGCAGAAAGGGATCCTTCACCAAGTGGAGGTCTCCTTGCAACCGACCATGGATTCTGCGATGGACTTCACCAAGACGGATGCCCCTCGCAGAAAAGTCAATGCCCCAAAGATGTGTTGGAAGATGATGAACCTATTGCATATGGGTGATTATCATCGATTATTAGTGATTATTAGTGATTATTAGTGATTGTTAGTGATTATTAGTTTAGTTTATTGTTAGTGATTATGAATTGATTATACGATATTATACGTGATTATGAATGATTAAATTATATTGATGATTATATCATTGATGACTATGTTGATGATTATCCGTGATCATTTCTGATTATTTGATAGTACGTACTATTGTAATAATTAATAATCATGATTAATCACTAGTATGTTTTCCATATTTTTCCCGTTTCCAGAATTTCCAGCGCTGAAATTTCCGGAAGTTACACACTTCGCTGGGCAGCTGAGGGCTCCTGCATGGTGAGTTGCCAGGGCTTTGCCGTGGTCAAAAGCCCATGGGAGTTGCTCTCCGCCGGCCTGGGCCTTCCATGTTTGGCACCCTGGCACCTGTGGCTGCCCCTAGTAATGTGAATGTTGATGTGAAGGTTGGTTTATGTTCTTTTTTAATACACATTTCACACACACACACACACACATATATATATATATATACACAGTATATCATATACACTGTAATCCCCTGTTATATCATGGTTATAACATAGCTATGGCAAATCTCCATTTTTATGAACGGACCATTTCCCACCACTATGTGAAATTGATCAGTTGATCAACTTAGATACCTTAGATTCTATGAGATTAAATATCGCTTGGACATGATGGAGTTACAGACAACTGATAAAGTCGTGCCTCGACCCTCAAACGTAAGCGAACTCTGACTTCAAAATAAGTTGTTCTTTTTGATCACCAACTTCCGATGACTGGATAGTACCATGGTGTTTGGTGGATTTTTGATATGCAAGTTGGGGCAAGGAATGCGTTTAGGTTGGTTTTGTTCACTATTCCTTGGATCGTTTTGGATGGGCTCAACAAATTTCAGCGTACATTGTTGAGATATTACAGGTATACCCAGTCTTCCAAAAAGTCAGCACGGCTTCCCCCATGGATTTTCCCTGCCACGCATCGATCATTTGTAAGGTATGGGCGTTTATCCTCGTTGTGGCCATGTCTGCGATGATCTACTTAGGGGACTCCTCTGTTGCGTGGCAAACCAAGGGGGAAACGACGGTGAAAATGGTGGCTTTCATGAAGCAGATGGGTTTTGCTGTTTCACAAGTTTAGGACCCGAAAAAACGGACAACTGACAACTGACAATGGCTTGAAGGCCCTGCTGCGAGTTGAAGGTCCCATCGTACTCGGAACATTTTAACATCTAATTTGAATATGCAAAATCCCCGTTTTCACAACTCCTTATAGTGACGAATCATATGGATTTGTTTGAAAACAGGGTGCCTCGAATTTTGATGCTTAATCGCCATTTCCCCCATACAACCTGCCATAAACCCCGCACGTTTACCCAATGATTGCGGATCAATCACCCCCACTAAAAGCTCCCGGCTGGTAGAACAACCCAAATCCACATGGTTGGCTATACATCCCATATCATATGCCATGTCATATCCCCATAAAATAGCCACAAAACATGAAACAGCCATCAAGTAGCAAACAGCCACAGGATAGCCATAACATAGCAATAAACCACAATAAACCACACTGGCGATAGTCAGATCACCACAGCTTCATCAAAAAATCGCCACTTAAAACTAGCACATCAGCACATCATCTTTTTCAAATCTCAGGACATCCCAGTACCGGACCTCCTTTTGAGCGCCCTCCAAAGCTTCGCGTGCGGCGCCCTGGCGGCGCTGCTGCTGCGTCTGCTGGCGGTGCTGCGGCGCTGCAGGCAGCGCATGCAGCGCAGCTGGCAGCTGAGAGAACTGCAGCTGATGGCGGAACTGGAGAAGGCGACCGGGGCAATGCTAAAATGGAAGATATATATACACACACACACATATATATATATATAAATAGATGTAGATATAAATATGGATATAAATATAAATACGGTATAATAATATAGAATCACAGCTGTATGTATGTATGTATGTATGAATTTGTAATTTGTAACACATATTCTAATATGATATACTGTATGTGTGTACACAGCGAGAAATACATAATAGGATCTAATCTAAGCAACAATAATTCGATAGGGCGAACCAAAAAGGAGGTGTAGAAACCTAGCATTTTACATGGGATATAGATTGATATGGACTATAAACAACAATCACTGGGACATGAGGGGTAAACCAAACAGTGATCATTAAAAGAACACGTGTTTTAATGCCACTTTTGGTGAACATCACCATATCGGAAAAACAACTAATAAGCTGATGGGAACCGAGTTTTTTCTTTTAATGGAAATTTGATGGGCTTTAACATTATTTGATCAACAATGGATTGGAAAATGTAGCCAATGTGGAGGTATATATAACAACAACAAGAACGATCAAAGTTGGGGGTCTGTTGGTACCCCCACATTTTGGGTCGCCGAGTGCATAGCTGGTCACGGGGTCTCAAACTGGGCCCATGTCCATCCCTATACTTGAAAGCAAGGCAAAACGCATAGTCGTTTGAACTACCATTTGGTAATTTAACATAGCTGTGGAGCATGGTTTGTTTGTAGATGATTTACCTATTAAGAATGGTTGCTTTCCATAGCTACCTTAAATTACTAGAGGGTAGCAAATTCTTTTTGTTTGGGACCGTTGGGACTTGGGTCCCAAGCGGTTTTATTGGGGTGGAAGTGGCCGATCACGGTTTCAAGAGGAATCAACTAACAGGTGGGGCTCTAGAATGATTGCAAGATGACTCATCTATAACAAGTGCAGCACTGGGATCAGGATCACTGCAAGGCTTTCAGCGTGACCTCGAAATTACACAACTTTCTGGAACTGTCGCTTGCGTAAAAATGCCGAGAGATGGAGTGCCACAATGCAATCCTACAGGGGGATTGGTTGCTGTCGCATTGTAACAGCCACATACGCACGTAGCAATACATCATTCAGCAAGAGAGTATGAACATGTATGAACAATTATGATCACGTTTCTAAAAAAACGCGCGAAAGGATAGGCTGAGGCGAAAAACCTTGACCCTACCAGGCTACCCTGGGTACCCTGACCCAGCACCTTGAAAGCACGCGAGTTTTATCGCTCCCGGAGGCCTCCTGGGATGGCGATGAGAAGGAGATTGGTCGAGTCCAGAAGGAGTTGGCCAAGCGAGCTTGGACACAGCAGCGGCTGAACAGCCACATGCAAGAACTGCAGTGCAGACAAAGTCAGGAACCGGGGAAATGTGCCATGGTCAAGTGTATAGCCAGCCCGTTGGGGATGGGAATCATCAATCAATTTCTATAGGGAGATTGGTAGATAGAGAGAGAGAGAGAGAGAGACTCAGAGAGAGAGAGAGAGAGACTCAGAGAGAGAGAGAGATATATAAGGGAGGGCGAGAGAGGGATATATATATATAATTATATATATATGTGTGTGTGTGTACATATACACATACCAACCGTACGGGTTCCTATATGAGGTATATAGATGACCACAAACCACATGCCATGTTTTGACCCCAGGAAATATGGGGTAGCTGAGCCTCCAGGGGGATGGACGTCAATCTTGTGGGATGTGCATGGTGACCCTTCTGATTATGTAGCCCTTCCTTATATTGGGATATTGCTCCGGACTGGCCATGATATACATGTTACTGTTATTACCTGTTTGCAGATGATAAAGGCTGATAAAGCTGCCCGAAAGGTATTTTTTTTGCCTCAAAGTTCATTGCAATTCACAACAGCTCTGGTGTGATGCCGGTTTAATCCAAGAAGCTTGTGGGGATTGAATCGGGAATGAACCTCCAGCCCTGCAGCGCGAAGCCGCTTGCTCTACCCTGTCAGGAGGCGGGCGTGAGTGTGGCATACATTTTGTCCATGGAATTTCTGCAGCTTTCGCAGAGCAGAAGTGGCAAAGATGATCCGAACTTCTATGACTTAAAGGTGGCCGGGCTGCCAAAGCCCTGTGGTGTTTGGGGAGTTGGGTAGGCAGGTGTTAGCTGCTAGCCAAAGGATCCAGGCTTTGGAAATGTTTGGTCAACCACGACATGGAGAAACTGTAGAAAAATCCACTGGGGCCGTCTCTTTCACATGTGAACAACTGAGAGCACACAGAGTGTAGGTTTCACATGCTAGATTAGTGAATAGATTGAAAACTGAAAGAGAGGAATGAACGAGCAAACCAATGAATATCATCACCATTTTTCCCAAAAGCATCTCCGATGCTTGGGTTCTCGTTTAGTTGCACTCGCCGCGGGGGAGCGAGACTGAGTGGTCGACGGAGATGTGTTGGAAGGAAGGAAGGAAGGAAG
>Ga0126342_10002041_pt1 | contig 30521 bp, 26 predicted proteins | sample Cyp1metagenome_FD_92528 | JGI IMG/M metagenome (GOLD analysis project Ga0126342, IMG submission 92528) | Coral microbial communities from Lord Howe Island, Old Settlement Bay, Australia - Cyphastrea 1 metagenome | ecosystem: Host-associated > Invertebrates > Cnidaria > Coral ...
ACAGAGGTATGGAACGGATCCTTCAAGGAGGTATGGAACGGGGGTATGGAACGGGGGTATGGAACGGGGGTATGGAACGGGTGTGGTCCCGGAGCTTGTTCCGGACCTCCTATTTTGACTTGCACCCATATATATACTTAGTAATTAGTGTTGAGCCACCAAGTGCACCAACCGCACCAACCGAACGCGTTCTCTCTGGCATGCTTGACCAGTGCTGAAAGGAATGGCCTTCAACATCGTAGCAACCTTCAAATAGATAGACAAGTTGGATATAAATATATATATATACACATGTGTGTCTGGTTTCCTATGTTTTTCTGCTCCTACTCCTCCAAATTTCAAGGAATTGTGTAGAACAATCCTGGAAGAATCCTGCCTTCACATCTGTGCGGGAGATGTTGCGGGGTCGCCGCGCTAGGATCTGAAAGGGAAGGATCCGATCCTGAGAAACTGCAGTTTTTACAGGCAAAAATCGATTTGCACTAGGAAACACCAGGAAAATAAACCAGCAAAAAATATCAAAAAATAGGATCTTGCCAGCAGAACATGTCAAGAAACTGGTAGATACTTTTAGAGGAACCCTGTGTTTGATTTTTTCCCTTGCCATCCCTTGCCAGGAACTACAACTTCCAGGAGTTTCCCAGGTAATTCTGACCATTTATCCACTGCAGGGAATAGTTCTGGCGATCAAACATCATCATCATCATCATCATCACCATCACCATCATCATCATCATCATCATCGTCACAATCGTCACCATCGTCGTCATCATCATCATCGTCGTCGTCGTCGTCCTCGTCCTCGTCCGTCATCGTCGTCATCATTTTCTTCTTTTTCTTCTTCTTAATAACACGTTTGAATGTGAATCTGAGAAAAATGATGAACGAACAGCGGTGGGTTCAAAGACACCGACCATCAAAACGCAATGTTTGTGACATGACATGACATGCCAATCCAGTCATTGATCTTGAGGTGTACTTAGTACTTTGGGCTGCTTGGCCCCATATTTGCTAGGGACATGATTAACCTCCAATATGGCCAGTAAAATGAGGGGGATTTCTCCTCTTGCCCTCGTGAATGGTAATGAACAACTTCCGACTTCTAGGCACCAAGGAAATGCCAAGGTCTCACCGCCCTTTTCTCGTAGATCCAATTGGTGATCAACATTCATGAAAGCTTGAAGATGTTCAAGGGACAAATTGGACTTTGGGGTTCCCCGTATTGATGGTGCGTGCCTAGGCTCCCCATCTACGGCCGTTACCTCGCCATCCAAAATGGCTTGCCGGAAGTCCTTGGGCGGGAGGTGACACCCCCATAGGAAAATATGACCAAAATCACCGCAAAGGCTTGACAAGGCTCCAAGGAAAAGTGTTTTTTTCAATTTTGTTCATGTTATCTTTGGTTCGTGTTGGTTCAGTTTGGCCCATGTGCCTGACATTGCCTGACAGTCTTTTTGGGGATCAGTTTCAGGTCATGTTTGATCCAGCTACCATCTGTTTCTATTCCAAACAGACAAGCTTGTTTAAGCCACCAATCTTCTGAAGAAACCAGGTATAATTCAGTATGAGTGGCCGCTTCCAGCTATACCCAAGTTTATCCCCTCATTTGGACTATTTTGAACTGCTAGAACACCCTTGAAATAACGTACTCAGTCACTAAAATTCGTCACTAAAATTCCCATGGGAAACCGCTGCCAAGGCTCGGTATGGTACTCCAGCAGTGCCTCTCGGATCTGCGGAAACCGCTCAGTGACATCCTTCAAGTTTCCTTCTCCGCTGCAGCTTTCAACTCCCCGCTTTGTCCGGGAAAATGGTGGGAAAATGATGGTGCAGGGGTCATGGGTAAATCAGCGGCCCCAAGCTGGGACATTTGTTCTTTAAATCATCTTATGATCATTCCAAGACCTGAAAGAAGCGGAAAATCCAGTTGATTTCATTGATTTCCTGGTTCCAACATGTTCCTGGTTCCCAAGTGATCGTGAGATATCCTGATTGGATCTGATTGGTGTTGCACCAATACCCACCCAAAAGTGGAAGAACTACAGGCACCAAAAGGGTAGGATTTCAGAAAATCAACACAGATCAACCAAGAAGTCAATAGTCTTTCGACCAAGATTCGTGAAAACAACTGCACCTTCCTCTCCTGCTTGTCCACATGCACCTGCAAACGCTCTCCATCGTATTTGAACTCGGCCCTCCACGGAGCCGTTCCTTTCCTGAGGGTTTGAGAACGGGGTACCAGTATGGCGCCACAAATTTAGGCATGATTTGCATCCCAGCCAATTCCGTCCTTGCATTATTGGTAGTGAGGGCCAACAACAGTTGCCAAAAATGCATAAAGATGCAAGATGCAAGTGGGTCACATCAAATGGAGCATTGATACTAGCGTACAAATTCATAAAGGCTTATATACGTATATATATATATTATATTATATTATATTATATTATATATATAATAATATATATATATATATATTCTATATATATCTTCAGGACCTACCTCAGAATTATATAGGCAGCAGCCAATCCTCCTTTTGGGGGTCTTTTGTGACAGAAGTGAGGCAAGGCGCTGTCCAATCTTTTTACGATGTTTTTTGATTCTTTCCATCACTTCTTCCACGCTTTTGGCCTGGGATCTGCAACAGAATCAACAGAGTCACTCAGATTGGATAAAAACCATGGCAAGAGAACGGAGATCATACCAGCCAATCATAAAGAAAGGCAAAAGCAACGAACTTGGACAAAATACAGTAAAAGGTGATTTCAGATTCCAAATGAGGTGGATAATGTGTTGAACAATAACACACAACACAAGAAAGACAGGAAGACAAATAAGGCACAGGAGATTGACACTGACGTTTGACTCATGAGAGTGGATGATCTATCATGAGATGCAGCAGATGCAAGCAAATGGCTGGAATGGTTAGTTAAAATACCAAATAGAGAAAGACAGAGTGAGTCATAAAAGTTAACATGTAACAACAAGTACGAATATCATGTATATAATTGTATATATATATATATGTGTGTGTGTATATACATATATATATATGGATATATGTGTACGCTGCATACCAAATTGAATGCCAGTAGCGCGTGCATAGTATGAAAACAAACAAACTATGAACACCACATCTTCTTACACCCGGCTGCCAAACACTGCACCCCAATCACCCTCCTGAATTTGTGAGGGTTAAACTCTAGTGACTCTAGTGTTTGTTGGTTTAATCCAACGTGTTCTTGGCTAAATCCTCCGTCGTCTGCTTGAACCATGTAAAATCACCATGTTTGTTGTTGCAATCATGTTCAAACAGTGTTGTTTGTTGATCGAACCATCTTAAAGCGCGTTGTTTTAAAACCACGTGAATCACTGAATCACAATAAAACCACCACATTTCCATCCCTTTCCCCAGCGTCCCCTCGTTCACCCAAGCGCCGCTTGCGCGCAGGCCGGAGTGATGGGCGACCAGAGTTGCGCCGCAGGCACTTCCGAGCCGTCCATGGTTTTCAAAGTGTCCACCTGTGACAATGGTGACCAATCTCTGCCTTGCAGTATGTAATACATATGTATGGATGTATCTGGGTAAATTTGAATATTTCACTAATCTGCATTGAAGCAATTTGGGAATCCAGTGAACCTAATGAGGTGTTATAATTTACCCAAATGTATAAATGTATGTATGTAGGTATGTATGTATGCATGGATGTATGTATGTATGTATGTATGTACATATTGTCATCTTGGAGTAGACATGGGCCAGCTGAATGGCTACGATTTGCGCAGAAACATATTAGATGCCCTCCATACGACCCTTTTGCGTGGGCGCCTTTGAACAAACAAGAAAAACATAATCCTTATTTAATTTAGCAGTTTGTTATGGAGAATCACCATGCTCTCTATGGATTCCACAAATGATGGATTTCCCATTTGGAAAATAAAAACCATCAGCAAAAAGCAAAATCAGCGTCAAGCATCATGTATCAGTTCTACCCACTTATACCCCTATCATCTTTGATGGTTAAGAAGTTACCCTCTGGTTATTTCACATAGCCATGGAAAATCACCACTTTTAATAGGTGAAGCATCTATTTCTATGGGCAATGGCTTCCATGGCTAGCCCTGTTAGTCATAACCAGAGGGTAAGACCCAGTCACCATGGAGGGCACTGATCCCACCAACCGAGCGACCACCGCATCGATGTCCGGATTCACCTCTAACAACTCCTGGAAGAATAAAGCAAGAACCATGGGGAAACATGGTGCATCACCCCGTGATGGTGGTGATGATGGTGGTGGTGGTGCTGGTGATGGTGCTGGTGGTGGTGATGGTGGTGGTGCTGGTGATGGTGCTGGTGGTGGTGATGATGGTGATGGTGGCATACCTGAAAAAAAGTGTCCTTTTGATCTTCTAAATAGCTGATGATAAGTTGTTTCTTGCTGCGTGGGATCTGGCCAAAATTTGCCAAAATGCCTGATAATGGTTAACAAGAAGAAAACTTATAGCTTGAGCAGCCCCTTGTGTTGCCAGGGGGGTTGGACCCCTGAAAAAATAACATTAAATTGAGGACCCCAACCCGGGGAACCACGAGTGCTGGACACAAAATTAAGGAGCCAATGAAACAAATGAAGAATAATGATAATGATTATATGATAATATATATTAATATATGACAATATAGAGCAATAGTCAATAGTACAGCACAGTTCTATAACCAAAAAGCTATGGTTCCACATGTCACATATAGCAACGAACATCAACGAACCCCAAAACCCCTGTCGATCCCAACCGCCAGCTCCAGCAGCCGATGCCCATGGGGCACCAATGTTTGCTGCGCAAAGGCCGCCGCTATGGTCTTTTTGGAGGCACCGATGCGAAGGCCGTGGCCCAGCCTGGGCTGAGGGGCCATGGGAACGCACAACAGCTGGGAATGTCGGGAAAATGGTTGGGAAGAAATTATGGGATGCAAATGTTCTGAAAGGTTGGGAAAAATGATGAAAAATGAGTGCCACAAGTAGCTTTCCCAATGGCCAAGGCCAAAGCCTCTTATTGGGAAAATGGTTCGGAAAATGATGGTCCTAAATTGAAAATTGTGGCAATAGAACATAACAATAAAAAAACAACGACAATTTTTTGAGCTCCTGGGTTTGCAAATCCAGTTGAAAAGAAATGGATGGTTGACCTGCAAACTCATGGTCGGGTTCTTGGACTTACCATAACTACTCGTCAACCCGTATGGGCAGCACAAAAGTCAGGCCGCGCACTTGGCCCATAAGGGCGCTGAACTTTCACTGAAACCAGTAGAAAAAAATATCTATAGTCTTTGGGCAACCAGTTTAAAAATATATATCTCTCCATCGCCATCTCCAAGAGTAAATATATACATATCATATATATATATTATATCTAGTCTTTGGGCTTTAAAATCATACCATACCTGTCAACCTGATCCCACCTGCAAAAGTTGCTCATGGTTCAGAACAAATCATTATCAAACACGTACGTGCTGGCATATCAACACGGATGCTGCTTGCTATTGATCTGCACACTCTTCGCCTGGAATATACCCTCTGGTAATTTAACATAGCTATTGAAAATGGCCCATTTATAGTGGATTTGCCCATTGAAGATGGTGATGTTCCATAGTTGTGTTAGTTTACCAGAGGGTACATACTATAATCATTCACCTGAGTTCTTCGTGGTTTTTTAAAGGGGGCAACCCCTCTGTTAATCAACCAGCCAAGGACATCTCTGCTGCGATGTCGCATCGCCTCTGGGGCTTGTCCACTGCAGGTGATATACAAAAGGAAACCCTCTGTCTTGTGATCACCCCTTTAGACCCTTTTCAATTTCAAACTTCCCATGATAAGTATGTTTTCAGGCAAACCAAGGATTCGTATCCCCAAACTCCCTCAACTGATGACTACCTGGTGGGGATTTATGGCAGGCACCGAAGCTAAATTAAATGGGATCCCGTCACATCCCACGAAATCTATCCCATGAGATCAATATATAGAAAACATCTCATACGTAATCCCAACACATATCCGAACTGTCATAATGATTTGACAATTATCTTCATCCCGATTATCCCTAGAATTCTTCTATCGATTCCTGACAGCCGCAACACCCCAAAAAAATCGGTGAATACTATGGACCCACATTTTTTCCAAGTGACTGCTGGCATAAAAAGTCTCCAATTTAGATGATGGGTCACTAAGTCACTTACCAACCAGTCAATACCTTCCTAACCAACAACTTTTAAATCCCAAATGGATTACTAACCAGTTTAAAACCACTCACCAGCCCGCTTACTAATCCACTTACAGACTTACTACCCAGTGATCAACCAATGGTTAACTCCTGGTTTCTCTCCATCGCCATCCCGGAGGTTCAGCGTCAGCTATGGATAGCAATTCTGATGCTTTCGAATCCCAGGATTCCCTCGTTTTTGGAAGGGGGATCTATATAAAAACTAAAAAATATACATATATATATATAATTCGAAATATAATTGTTACCTATGGGGTACGAAAAAAAACTGTATAGATATATATATATATAATTACTACCTATGGGGTACGGTAAACTAACATGTATGTGGAAGAATCCACCATAAGCAGACCATTTTCCGGTTTTCCATGGGTTTTCCATGGGATTTCCATGGGATTTCCATGGGTTTTCCACATCTTTATGGAGCAGCTTAGGGTACCTATGGATTTCCGCATCCGGCATCCAGGCTTTGGAATGCCGCCCCATGGCCACCAAGCCGCAGCATCCGACAGAGGTACTTGGCACCGACAGCGCCGCAGCGCAAAGTGAGGTCTGCCACCCAGACTTCGCGCTGCTTCACAGCGCCCTGAGATGGGAGAATGGGAATTTAGGGGATACTCTCTGGTAAACTAACATAGCTATTGAAAATCACAATTTTTCATGGGAAAATCCACTATAAATCACCATTTTCAATAGCTATGTTAAATTACCAGAGGGTATCAATGTGTGCTTCCATGAATTTCCATCATGCGGATAAAATATGATGAAATCATTGATTGGGGAAATTTGTATATCAATGATTTTCATCTCCATCTATGAAAATCATGGGGGTGAGATAATTTCCAATCGTGAAATTCGTGAATTGGTTCAAGGGAAATCTTCGCCAGAAACCCAACCAAAGCAATGGGGGTGAATTTGTATGCCCAATATCGACATGAAATGAATTGAAATCTATGCTGCATATATACGAACTATATGTTTTACAAAAACAATGTGGGCTGAAGAAATGGGCCAATGTTTAATGGGATTGAAATGAGATCAGCCCCTGAAATCATGTCTAGTATGTGCTGGTCAAGAAGGTGGTAGTGTTAATTTACAACGTCAGAATTTTAATAATTAGTTTCACCCCAACCAAGTGGGAAATATACAATCATAACCAACAATCTTCCTGAAAAAGGATGACATCAACCACTCAGTGCAGTTCTTCTTGGGGATACTATGGGGGTCTCGTGACAAACAATGGGATAATATAAATCAAGACATTGTTGACACATTGTCTAGGGGATATATTAATATGCATGATCATCAATCTATGAGATCATTATGGGGCATTGATATGCAACATTTGTCTTGGATTTAAGAGAGCCACAAGTTTATAAACCATTAAAACACATTCCCAGGCTCGGTGGATTAACAAGGTTCAATTGGGAACGTAAACATGATCTTCAGCAATACAGTCTAACTAGAAGGGGTTGCCTGACTCTTTCCGTGCATTTGTTGGTTTTGCCCTCTGGGAGACTTGGCCCACCTTTTCTGAACAGGATCCCGAGTGGACACTATCATGAACAAAAGTCAGCAGTTTACCATCTACAAATGGAAATCCTTGATATAATCAGATGTGAAGTGCTAAACTCAGTAAAGTGGATCCATTTGGGGGTATGGTTGCTATTCTCACGTTGTTATTAGGGTCTAGCATATGCCTAGCCTATATATAATACATACTTGCGTAGTAATCATACATGTTCTATACATGCTCGCGGGGAGTTTGAGAGATAGTCTCTGTAGTTACACATTCATTTATATGGCCTTTGGACTTTGATTGTGTCTTCTTGTGGCTGGACATGTGTTGACATTTGCTGAGCCATGCCAAGCAGCATGCATCATGTGTACAAGCCAAAAGTGGCCACAAAATATTCGGTTCTTTCCACCCGAGTTCCACTCGGGCCTTGCTTTCCACGTCGCTAATCTTCAGCAAATCCTGTCCACATTCAACTGTCATTGAAGTGATGTGCTTTGTCAGTGTGGACTGCCAAAACAAGAGTACCGTAGCTTTTTCAAATGGATGTTTGATGATACTTCATGATATTTGGATGGCAGTTTGCCTTTAGAACTTTCAATTTACGTCTGCTATTGTTACGTGCTATTGTTATTCTGCTCTCGAAAACGTCTGACACCTGCATCATCATGCATCCAACTGCCAACAGTCTCAGTGCAAGCCTCAGGCAGACCCCCTTCACTTGGACACTGGCCCCGGCCGGTGCCTTCCAAACCTGCGTCAGCTCATCTTTTTGGGATCCCTTTGGACTTTCCTTCTTCAAGAGCCTTTCCTTCTTCAACAGCCTCGCTGGCCCAGCCATTAGCCGACACCCTTGTGGTGGCGAAACACCCCGGAAAATCGATCCTGGGACTGGGGCTATCAAAATCCAGGCAGAGCTATCCACATGTCATTCATTACCCGACCAAGGATGGAAAATATTGGACAATTGAAAATCGGTCCGTCTATCTGTTGCCCATCATCCATCATCATCCACTCAGAGATGCAGAAATGTCACGTGCACCTCTGGTAACCTTCTCCAACATCTGCCACAGAGCCCTGCAGCAGCCAGTGATTCAGCTGCTCCTCCGAGAGACGGAAAAAAAGTGTGGGTGAAAGTGTCCATGAATCTTATGTGCCATGGTCATAACATGTCATAACTGTTCATTCTCTATCCTAACTAATTTAATATCCGGAAGACTTTTGAGGCACAGACTTTGAAATCTGTTAAGTTTCTGAGATCTGAAAGTTGGGGGGAATTGTGTTCATGGCTAATCAATCTGGGTGCCTGAAAAACAACTCTCTCTTTTCTAGCCCGGTAGCTTCCTCCATGTATTGCCATGCCTGAGCCCCAGAAAGGCTGCGGGCTGGCGATAGATTCTGTGAGCAGGCGAGCAATAGTAAAGAAATGGTCACATATGGTCACATACTGTCAATTACTGTCACATCATGTGCATGATAGGCGAGGCGTCAACTGTGGCAAGGAAGCCAGAACCAAAATGAGGAATTCACAAATAATTACCCCACTTGGGGATGCAGCTGGGACTATAGATAGGCTTGACCAGGCGTATGAACACCATAGATTTGGGCCTTTGACCCCCTCCAACTATGGCGACAAATACATACTTTTCATCCACTGGAACTGCGCACGAGCAGAACCCACTGGTTTCCCCTTCTGAATGCCCAAGAATCTCCCAGATATTTGCCATGTCTTGCTCGTTCACCATCATGTTTCTAGCTCAATCAATTATCCCTAAGGGAAACCTGTAAAAATCATGTCAAATTCCATCTGTCCTGTCTTGGGCTTAATATAAACCCGGGGAGACTCCCATGTCTATGGGTGAAATCACCCTTTTTGCTCAAATCCCGATTTTTTTTGCCCCATGCGTGCTGCTGTACCTCCCCATTTCTGTTTTAACATTGAATCAAGATTGATCAAGCAACAACAGTAAGAAGAAGACCCACAAACCAAACAAAAAAAACAAGCAAAAATGAGTCAGTGGCATGCACATTCTTCTTCGGATTTTAAAGAAGGGAATCATCTGCTTTCAACGGATTGATGTAAGGGAAAATCTTGGCCGCCAGAAAGCACGGTGTTTGCCAAATTTGTTGGGGAATTTTGTAGATTTTGCCGCCGATTCCGGGATCCTTGGGTTTCTTCGTACTGTTCAGCCCCAGCTTATCCGCCGCAGCAATCAGCAGAGCAGTACCCACCTAGCGAGGCGTCCACGGTGTCAATCAACCCGGAGTCCAGTAGCTTGAAGAATGCACATGTTAACCAATTCAATGTATCTACACGGAGATTCACAAGGACACAATGATGCATATGTGTGTAATACGTAGGTGCTATCTTTATTTGTCTGTCTATCTGTCAATCCATCCCTCCATCCATCCATCCCTCCATCTATGCATCTACCGTCATCTACCTACGTATGCATCCATATCACACACGTAGCAATACCCCCCAAATTGGCAAAGTAACCTATCACTAAAAGAGTGAACTGAGTGAACACGTATAAAACGTTTCCATCTTTGATCACCTTTGGATCCTTTGGGAGGGAGTTGCATGAAACAAGCCACCAGTCCGGAACCCCCATGGTTCACCTGTTTGAAAACGCCCAGCCTGGGTCCTCTTCATGTGGCCCAACAGCAGTTTCAAGGCACACTTCATCTCTTCCACATCTTTGATACTGCGAAAGATTGTCCTCGGCCGGCTCAGCAAATCCAGGAAAATCATCCCATCTTTGATGCTTAAAATCCATTAAAATCGACTCAAAATCAGCCAGATCATAGTATGAATGATAGATTTTGATTTACTATACATGCTTAGCTGCTGATTATTGTGGTATATATATATTATGCATTATTCAGTGAAATATTCAGTGATATAATACATTATAATACAAGAATACTATACTTCAGCGAATCCAGTGAACGTCAATAGTTGATCATATCTAATCAATCATTAATGATGACCAACTGTTCATTATCATGGTACATCATTATTATGCAATATTATACAATAATAATAACAATAACAATAATAGTTGGTTGCCAATCATAAATATATATTGTAGTACATCATAGCATTCTCGTTGATTACCAATCGCTATTCACTATTTCATTGTTGTTGATAATCAGTGTGATCCATAGTTATATGATCCGTAGCATTGCCATTAACAATATCATGATCAAAAGATATCCATATGGTCATTATCATTATATATATATACCCTCTGGTTATTTAACATAGCCATGGAAAATGGCCCATTTATAGATGGTTTACCTATTAAAAATAGTGATTTTCCATGGCTATGTTAAATAACCAGATGGTGTATATATATATATATTTATTATTATTATTATTGTGATTATTATTATTATTGTTATTATTATTATGACCCTCTGGGTCAAATCAACGGTTCAACCCTGGAGAGAGGCCCGCTTTGAGTGGTTTCACTCATCTTCCCTATCCAGAAACTAGGGTCGTCATGTGGATTTGCTGAAGGCTACCCTCTGGTAAACCAACATAACTATGGAAAATCACCCATTTTAGTAGGTAAATCAACGAACTAAACAGGGAAATCACCATTTTCACATATTGTCACAAGGTAAATCACCATGTTCAATGGGTAAATCACCATTTTCACTAGGTAACTGTAAATCAACGAACGAAATGGGTCATGTTCAATAGCAAACTGTGAGTTCTCCGGAGGACCCAGGCCAAGGCACGTGAGCTCCACCTTCTTTTGAGCCACTGCACCGTTGCCGCGCGCCTGCGCACAGCGCTCCAACACCTCCGCCATCTCCGAGAACCTGCGTCCAGGAAATTGGAGCCTTCGAAAGGGTCAAAATCAGGAGTTTTAATCGGGAAAATTGGTGAAAATTGGCCGGAGATGAGAGTTGACCAAGCAAAATCAGGAGTTAACATGAGTTGAGCAACAAAACAATACATTTGATCAGCAAAAATGTATAGATTTTATCAACAAGAGCCGAGGGCTTACTGTCAAAGTAAGAATGGGGAGCTGCGCCAATGACGACTAACTCACAAATGCAACAGATGTGGAAATATCCTGCTGCTGGTGAGGACCAGGAGGAGGATGGTTTTTACTGACATAAACAAGAACTTGAATGCATGTTCGATAATTGTCATATATATATATGCAGCACATATCAAGGATATTACATAAGCGCAAGCAACCAAAAATTGCACTTGCAGCAAGTCGATCTGCATTGCCAAGAATAAGAATGGCAGTGACATTCACATCTTAACCGGTAGGAACGTCATCTGTGTATAGGTTAGGCCACAGAATCTGCATCCATCCCGGCAAGCCCCGGAATTTTCTCCTCCAAAAACATGGTGACAGCGCTGTGAGGATGGCGTGTATGTCCATTCTGAAATAGGGATGAAAATGGAATGTGCTCAAAACCTCATGTTTTTGCAAGTTTGGTTGGGGATGTATTGATTGAAGAGGCTTAAAGTCATGGAAGGGTCACCGAGGAAGTTGATTTCGGGCAACCCTCGCAGCACTTTAGGCACTTATTTTTGTTAAGGCTGCGCGTGGGTCACGTTTCAAGGCTTGAAGTTGGAACAAAGTGACCCAAGACACTTCCACAAAGGTCCTTTTGACATTCGTCTCCAAAACCAGGCGTATATAATATAATATATATATATGTCATCATGCTTCCGCATTGTCATATCAACTGAAGAACGGTTCTTTAGTGTTTCACCTCATAATTTTCCTGATTTTGCTGGTGAACTGGGACTGCGTATGTTTCACCTGACAAAGTATTCTTTGTGTGTTGTGTCAACTTAGCGTAGCGGCGTAGCATCAAGTAGATGTGCAAGTGCAAGCGAAGACATCTCTGGCGTAGCATCAAGTAGCTGTGCAAGTGCAAGTGAACACATCTCCAGCGTTGCATCAAGTAGATGTGCAAGTGTAAGTGAAGACATCTCTAGCGTAGCATCAAGTAGGTGTGCCAGTATACTTGAACGTTAATGCCCCAGCCCCACCCCGCCCCACCCCACCCCTCCCAACAACGACACGCGCACGCCATCCACGAGGCGCTGTCATCAAAAACATATCACTTTTTTTAAACTATATAATGATAATTGATAGTCTATATAATTGCAAACCATTGAACCATCACTCAACCACCAATATATACATCATATTATTATTCGCCCTGAAAAAAGCAGCACGAACAATCATATCAAACCCAAAAACTGGATCAATTACGTACACTATACATACACGAACAATTAATTACTACAAATCTGGACCAATGAATTACTGTACATACTATAATTCACCATTATAGTACGTCACCATTATAGTACATCATGATAGTAAGCCACTATAATTCACCATTATTATTGGTGATAAGAATGTGGGTAAAACAAAAATAAACCATTCCCCAAATCACCATTCTTATAGGTGGTATGGTTACCATTCCCAAATGGCTGGTTTATGGCATTGTTTTTTCCGACATTAGTCACTATTAACATCTATAAACCACTATTAACCATTATTCACATCTATTGACCATTATTAACATCTAGAAACCACTATTAAACCATGATTTACATGGTTTTACCATGTGTTACCCACATTAAACCATGACACTACTCCACCCCTTCCGGTTGCCCATTTTGCTCTGGCCTCGTGGCGCGCGTGGCGCGCCGCGTGGCAGCGCGGGACACAGGTTGGAGCGCCCCGAAGCAACGCAGCGCTCTAAGCGGACCATGGGGTCCATGCAAACCTGTTAGGTAGCAACCCCCGAGGCACGGTCGCCGATATTTATTTTTTGGGATGCTACAAAAACACCATCATGGTTAGATTAAACCAATGGTTCATCATAGTATGTTTTCTTTTGACAATGGGTAACCATGGTTAATATACAAAAAACAATACAAAAAAAAAAAAAACATCAGATTTCCGGGTTTCCAACTTTTTGATCTTGGATATCTTGGGATTGCTATCATCTTATCATCTTCGTATTTCAGCCTAGTACTTTGATGTACTTTGTATGGATGTATTTAGCCATTTTGCAATATGTGTAATTATAGGTGGTTCCAACTCCGCTTGAGAGTCAACCTCCACAAAAGGGAGAAACCCAGTCTCTTTGCACAGGTCAGTTGCTCAAGTTTGGAGAATCTTCCAAGACCTCTGAATTTATGGAACAATTCAGAATTTCCAGAAGCTTGAAGCATTGCGCGGGGTGCAAGGCAAGATCTTGTCTTACAGAGCCTACATCTACCGGTAGCTGGTAGTTTCTTTCCTTGAAGGGGTTGGTCGCATACTTGGGACCCTGCAGCCCAGAAATCTGATCATCTTTCGTATTTTAGCCATCTAGATTTGGGAGGCAAAAAAAACCATACCAAGCTACCAGATTCAAGTTTTACGTCACATCAGGACTAAAAAGACATGTCCGCCAGACTGCCAGTGTGGAGAAAACGATGGATACAAAGGGAGCTGACTGAAACAATTGGGACCTGAAATCATGCCAGTCATGCCCTGAAATCAACCTTTGAAATCAAACATCAATATTTTCGAATGTCTTTTGCCATTAATAAATCATTAATCAATGCCTTGCCCATGTCATGGACGCCGCCCCCATGGACACCATGCAACCGCTGAAGAACACGCCGCAAGCCCTGGAAGGACGGACCCCCGGTAACGATTGGTTGCGTCAGGTTGGATCAAAGGCCCCATGAATATGCTTAATGATGACAATGGCTAATAAATAATGTTTCGTGATGGTTAACAATGGCTAATAATGGTTCATAATGGTTAATCATGTGGTAGAATAACTACTTCAGATTCATAATTATCAATGGCTACTGGTGGTTGCTAATGGCTGGAAATGGATGGAAATGGGATAAGTAAGATTAATGATGGTTAATGTTTAATAATATGGTTAACAACATGGCTAACAATGATGAATAATGGTGAACAATGACAACAATAATGGTTGATAACAAGTGCTAATAATGTGTGATAATGGCTAATTACGGTTTAGAATGGCTAATAATAACTAGTGATGTGAAGACAATGGTTCACAATGATTGATAATGATTAATAATGATTAAAAACTGTTAATAATGGCTAGTAACGGGGATGTTTAATGGTGATACCGATACCCTCTGGTGGTAAATTATTATAATAATGATGATAGATTAATGTGGTTGATTGTTTGGATAAATGGTAGCAAAATCAATTATCAACAATGTTTATGAAATATTAACATGATCCAGGATCAACCTTTGATGAATTAACATGATCTGCAATCCACAATATTGTTGCTAGTATTGTGTGTTGACTGTGGGATTATTGTTTGAAGATATTTTGGGTTTGTGGACTATGTTTTTTTGTCGCTTGGATATGTGAAGCACCATAATCACCAAAAAAAACGAATCATCAACTAACATCGTCATATCTCTACTGGCGGTGTTGAACTCCCCGTTTAATTGATGTTCGTCGATGGGGATCATCATCCAGAATATGGTTAAAAAATGGTGAACACAAAGAATATAAACACAAAGAATCTTTGAAACATGTTGAAACAACCAGTCAATTAATATAAAGTTGGATATAAATCAATATCAATAAGTCCTCGGTTCCCAGATTTGGATGCCATTATGGGGATGAAATCATGTTAAAACTTATGGCTCACCATATCTTGGGGCCCTTGGGGGGATGAACATTCATGTTCCAGCTATTTTATGTTCACCAGAGTACTTATCAGGCTGAGACCCATAGCCACACATAGTTGCAAACCGAGAGGCTTGGACATACTGAACAACCCCAGCCATGGTGGATGTAGGGGATAGAAAACACCAAATTTGGAACCATAGAATGGATGTGTTTAATATGAACCGGGGATGGGATTATTACCTCAAAAACATACTTTGGTTGCAACTTAGACAAAATGGTCATGTGACCAGAAGATGATTTTGCCGGATTTTCACCATCCATTCAGTTGGATGTGTCTGCAAAGGACTGAAAACCAAATAAATCAAATATCAAACCATCTTTCCCGCTAAAAAAATTGGCATCATTTGGGATCATGGTCGGATTTTCTGGGTGTTCATGATCTTGGATTTGCAACAGCCCGGTTGCGCCCCAAAAAAATGCCAATTTCATCGACTCAGAAAATCCGAGATCGTCAACCAACCAATACCAACCATCAAAAGATGAGTTACATCCACTTAAAATTCATGTTAAAATATAAGTTACTTATAAAATATATATGTTCAATATGTGATATTTATTATGTTACATCATTATCAGTTACTTCTCATGTTCGATGGTTGAAATTAAAAGATGTTAAAAACCCAATCATCGACTAAGAAAAAAAAAGGTAATGATTTGATTACCAATGATCAACTACCGATGTTTGACATATTGTCATGTACTTTATCAAACATATAAATTCCAATTCCAAAGTTGTCCAAATTCCATGAGTCTTCAAGTACATCATGATTTTGTTGCTATTTGTTTAGTCAATCATATAATGCTATACCTATATGTGTTATCCAAATTAAGTTATCCAAATTTATCCATATAATGCTATACCCTATATGCTTTCATATAATGCAAATCCAAGTTATCCAACTTCCAAAAAGATCCGTCGTTGCCTTCAGCCCACCCAGGGCCTGGGGCACGCCACGACGGTCGCCGCACAGATCGCCAGCCGCGGCACGAATCGACCGCCCAGGCGATTCAGTCGACATGGCGGCATGACATGTGGGGCGTGCAGAGATGCGGTGGGTCACCGGTGGTAGTGCTTTCTTTGGGGCCATAAGCCACTTGAATTAACTCACTTATAACATGTTATGAATGGGATAGTCCAGGAAGTTTTTGGATGTACAGCTATACCCAACATCCATAAATGGGATGTGCCCCAATCAAGGATGGGACTTACTGACCAAGGAAGGAATCAGGGATAGCCCAATGTTTGTCACCCACTTATGGGACTATGGGAAAAGCCAGGAATCGGGGATCGCGTAATACCAAATTGCTATGGGAAGAAATTCTCACCAAAACAATTGTTCAATGTATCTAGTACAGCTATAATAACCTATAAACTTTTGAAACCACTTGCTTTGGGTCTTGGGAAAGTCTTAGTTCTTCTAGTTGTTCTTAAATTGACATTTCACACCAGGCACAACACACACACACATACATCCAGGGTTCAAAGTGTTCAAAACTTGTGCCAGGGTTCCATGGGTTTTGCGGCTCCGTTGGGACGGGAAAAAAAACACAAGAGCCTTGGCAGAAAGCCTTAAACTTCTCAAATCCAAACTATTCCAAGGGTTTGAATGGTTTGGATGGAGTTTTTGGGTTGTTGAAAAAGGCTTGAAGTTTCATATTACAGAGTGGTCCAGGTGCAAATAATTCTGTCAGCAGTGCTGGCTCTCTGTCGTCCAGTGGACTTGATTGATATACTTCGGCCATGGCTGCTGACAGGGGCCATCAGAAGCTCTCTGGAAACAATTAAGGTCAAGGTCCATCTTTTGTTGCCTTCAAATTTGAATACATTAACTATATTTAAAAATTAAGAGTTGGTTTATAAATCCGTCCATTAACTTGCCCAATGCTGATATGTGTGCGCCCTGTTGACGCCTATGACTTTCTTGGGGGACACCGATATCCACATTGAAGCATGCACTACCGGGATCTACCGGGGGTACGTTGGCCAATGGCTGCAGCATTCAGCGCAAGGTTTCTTTCATTTTCTTGCGCTGACGGCAAGTGCGAATCACAACAACATTCAACAAGTTCAGATACATGATGGTACAGTAATTGATGGTAAATGTATAGCGGCCTTCAAAAAAGATACAAAAGTACTTCTGCTGGATGGTATGGATGATGTGTTCCCCATAATTTCCAGCTTCCAACTTGATCCAACTTGTCTATCTTTTTGGGGGCTGCTATAAAAATAAAGTGGATATGACTTCTAGACCCCCGAACCGTGCGCTTCGGAACACGTCGTTTGTGGCGACCTAGACCCCAGCTTTTGAATCCTGGACACCTTGGCGAATACTGGATGGGATCATCCTTGATGCCACAGTCAGACTTAACATGATGTAACATGATGTAATCTGATATGTAAGTAGCAAAAAAACATCAAAAACATGGCCCTGGGCTCCGGCATTGCTGCACGCTGGACGCACGTTGGCAACTGGCCTCCGTAAAGGGAAGTCCTTCCTCCTAGCCGTCCGGGGGCGGTGAACCTTCGGTAAATATTTTATTAGGGGAGATAGGGCAGATAGGGCGATGAATTTCAGATGGGCAGAAAGGGAGATGATTTTTTTGTGGAGAGGTACCAGCCAAATACGGCCGAAATATTGAGAATTTAGATGAATTGAACATGATTTACCATGGGGTAGTCCATGGGTTCTCTTGGAAATCATCTACAAATGGTGGATTTTCGACGTCTAAATATCTATGTTAATTTGTTTATTGCATGCTAGTCGCCAGCTATAAAAGGGTGTTTACAGTATCATCGATATACCTAGAGATGGATTGGGGGCCCATCCCTTAAATCTCTGGAAATTTTCGGGAAGGTCACCATGATTCGCCATTGGGCCATTGCTTCTCTCTTGAAAAACACTTGTAGCCCCCCAAAAAAAAGATAGAGCAAAATCCTACAAACACAGAATAGCACTTTATTGTTGATTGTTTGTCCATCTTTTGGTGTTTCTAAAATCTAAAAAATCCGAAGAATCTACCTGTTTGGTGTTTTTTTTCGCCATCTTCAGGTTTCGATCCTCGCTGGGCGCACCGGAACCATGATCCAAGACCTGAGCAAGCTGAGGCTTTGGCACAGCGGTAGACCTACGGACCTACTTGGATGATCTAAAAAGTGCATCCCAGAAAGTGAGCTATAACATGTCTGGTTGGTGGTTGACCTACCCCTCTGAAAAATGATGGACTTCAGTTGGGATGACATGACATTCCCAATAAATGGAAAAACAACCATGTTCCAAACCCCCAACCAGATGTTATAACCATATGAAATAACAGGAAATCCACTTAAAAAACCTGGGACACTTAGCCTAGTCATGGCGTAGTTGCGTAATTCACAAAAAACAAAAACTGATCCCCAGAGGTGCGTCCAAAAAGTGGTCCGAAAACTGGTGGCCCTGGCCAAGCCCCAATGATCTAAATGTGAATCATCGTTGGTTTTTAAGATCTTTTAAGGATAGAAATGGATAGAAATGGATAGAACATATTCCGAAAATATCTCCAGCCTTCAAACGACGATGATCAGAGGCAATGGACCATTCGATTCCCCCGAGGCCCGAACGTGCAAGCCAGTGTCATGCACGGCAATGATGGCATTCATGGTCAGGGAAGGCAGCAATCTCTCAAAGGCCCGGAGGCTGTACCTCAATTCAGGACCCAGTTTGCTACCTTCCAGCAATTCCGAGATTAATTATAGGCATGGAAACTGTACCAGTTACAGATGATTTACCTTCAACATGGTGATGATCCATGGCTAGGTTAAATTACCATAGGATATCCCAATGTTTTTCGTAGTTTGTTGATCGATGTTGATCCCGTGCGAAGAGCTTCAGCAGGATCTGGAGTCAACCCATGCAATCCCGTCAAAACTCACCAAGAAAAACATCGCAAATACCGTGAACTATCTCCAGAACTCCAAACCTTTGGCAATCTAACACAGCTATGGAAAATCACCATTTTAGATCATTTTAGTATCTGTTCATTGCTAAATCATCGAACTCAATGGGCCATCCTTTCTGCTATGTTAGTTGGAGGGTAAGTCCCATTAAATCCCCACTACCCATGAAATCCCATGAAATCCCATAAATACACCATTTCTTGATGGTTTAAACCACCCTTTTGCCAGGCCCCAGCCCCACCAGGCCCCCCAGGCCCCCGCCCCGCAGCCCAGCGGCTCCACCAGATGCCCCGCATCGAAGAAGGCCAGCTCCACCAGGCGATTCTCCACGTCCGCGGCCTCGAAGTCGGCCTGGCCTCACAGCCCACACCAAGTGGGTGCTGGCAACACCCCGGATACACACACACACATATACATCCGCATATACATATATATAAATATATAAATATATAAATATATAAATATATGAATATATAAATATATAAATATAAATATATATATGTATGTATGTATGTATGTATGTATATATGTGTGTGTAATAAACGTATCTTTATGACTATATTACTCATATACGTTTATGTACCTCTATATAATTAGTGCAATTGATATATTATAAATGGCAATGTTTGACCTACATATGCATATATATATACAATATTTCTGAACCTCAAACCATGTGGCAATATTTCAAGGAATATCACGAAACTAAATGGGATGCATGATATAATTGTGCCATCAAAAACATTAGATGTTGTAATTGTGTTTGTCACATTGTCTAGGAATGGCTTGGATTTCATCAACAAAAATGGGTGCATACAACCATTCGCAATGGGGACATGATGGGAGACATATAGCTAACAAGATCATATATGTAGATTAGATAAATATATGTACCCTCCGGTGAACTAACATAGCTATGGAAAATCACAATTTTTAATGGGAAAATCAACTATAAATGACCATTTTCAATGGCTATACGGAGCATCTCCATTTGTCCACTCCCAAAGAGTGGCCGCATTCAGGCGACCGTGTTTGAAGTGGAAGCTACGTAAGTGTCATCACGGACAAACGTAAAAAATTGTATAAATATATTTAAAAATGTTAATTATTGAATTAATAGATACATAGAAATATATATTAATAATGGTATATATATATATAAATATATATCTGTTATTTTTACGTTATAAGTTATAACTATAATTATATATAGTGTAGTTTTATATGACGACTCAATCTATGAAAAATGACGATACGCTTTCCAACTGTCCCATCGTTCCCCATTCCACATAAGCGCGGCCATTTTGTTCTCAGTGCGAACGACGGACGATGGTTCAACACGGCTTACCAACGTGGAGCGAACACACCTCCACCCCCAGACCTCCAAAGATAAACGAGAACCCGTCGTAACGCATTTTGGCCATTCACACTCACAAATGTAATCGCGCATACATACTATATATATCTGCGTATATATCTCTATATATCTATCTATCTATCTATCTATCTCTATCTATCTATCTATCTTTCTATCTATCTATCTATCTTATTTATCTATCTATCTATCTATCTATCTATCTTATCTTATCTTATCTTATCTTATCTATCTATCTATCTATCTATCTCTCTATCTATCTATCTATCTATCTATCTCTCTATCTATCTATCTATCTATCTATCTATCTATCTCTATCTCTATCTGTATCTCTATCTCTATCTCTATCTATCTATCTATCTATCTGGGCAAATTATAATAATTCACTAACCTGAAATAAGGCTATCTTGGGGATGATTCCCCTTACTAACCATTATTCCAGTGAGGTCGCAGTGAGGTCGTTATAATTTATCCAGATATAGATATATAAATATTATATATATATATTGTATATTATATATTATATATATATTATATTTATTATATATTGTATATTATATATTATATATATATTATATATTATATATATATTATATATATCTGCGTATTTATATATATATCTCTCTCTGCGTATATATATATATGATATCCTTTTTGCAAGTATATGAAATGGCCACATGAGAGCACCAAGACTTGAAACATTTCCCTGTGAACATCTGAACCGATTGGCCTATTCACAATGCATCGAGCTGAACTGAGCTGCCTGGCTCTTGCCATGGAAGATAAAGCGGGGGTCTGAATCCTGCAAGGGGGTCAGAGGACCGACAATGAATCCGAGAGCATTTTGGGGGCGTGTTTGGCAGTCTCCCTGCGTGGAAAAAAAATTGCCTAAATCTTATTGAATAATTGCCTCAAGTTTGACATGCCACGAACAGGGATGACCGTCGGATGACCAAATGCAAGGAATCAGGAATTCTAAGAAATACATATAGAAATACAACATAACATGTGATAACCCCCAACAATGGCGTTATACTGCCATTTTTCGCAAGCAGCCTCTAACGCCTGCGCGGCCGGGTATGGAAGGATGTCGTAGCCTCATGGGACGTCCAGTCAAACAGGTCTGAAGGCAATCAGCCTTCAGTCTAACCTGCAACACTGTAACCTTGGCTGTGAACATCCCAATATGACACCATGTAAATAAATAATCTATAGAAACATGGTGATTTAGATATTTTTAATATAATATACTATGCGCTGCAATGCCCTTTTTTTCCCCAGCCATACCTTGCAATGAAGCATCTTCAAAAGAAGCAAGGCGTTGGCGTAGCCAAGGAACCACGGAGAAACATTAAAATTCTCGGTTTAAGGCTGCATTATAGATTCGGAAATCATGTTCTATAGGTTCCAAGTAATTACTTCCATTCAAGTGCAGCAAAATGCAGCCAGTTTTGCTTGGGATGACCACAACGCCGTTTACCATAGCCCACTCTATTTCCGGATTTTGGTTCAAAAAATACTTGTCTTAAACCACTGCTTTAAAATATTTAAACATACTATAAATGTGGACCCCTGCACTCCCCTCAGGAGTAGACTATAGACCCGCGCATCAGGATCATCTGCAATAGCATGCCTTGGGAGCAGAATTCGCACCCACTATCCGAGTTGGTCATTTTGAGCATTTAAATCATTTAATAATATTGCCTAATCAGGCTTAATCATGTTTCATCATCCCATTTAAATTGTGGGTCAATAATGTTGAGCTGTTGCCATTTCATGAAAACAGGGTCTTGGTTTCAGGAGAAATCACGGGCGCTCCATGTCTGGTCCATAGTTCCCATGCGGCTCGAGCAAGCAATTCCGCACGCAGGGAACCCATGAATAATATATACTCTAAAATGACACCGCTGCTAAATAATACATGCTAGCACCATCATCGTCATCATCACCATCATCGTCATCGTCACCATCGTCACCATCGTCACCATCGTCACCATCATCAACATCGTCACCATCGTCATCATCATCATCATCATCACCATCATCATCGTCATCACCATCTTCATCGTCATCATACATTGGATCAGTTGATGATGTACTTAAGGAATAAGGAATGATAAGGATCATCATCATCGTCATCATACATTGGATCGGTTGAGGATGTACTTAAGGAGCAAGGAATGATAAGGATCATCATCATCATCATCATCTTCACCATACATTGGATCAGTTGAGGATGTACTTAAGGAATAAGTCGTCATCATCATCATCACAGCAGCTTGAATCGGAAAATGTCACAACAAAGAGCTGCACTGAGCGGTCCTGCAGCCAGTTTAGTGCACTGAAGCCATGAGAGGTCCCAAACCTGACATGGACAAAAATCTCGCCCCCAGTGGGTGCGGCCCTCCTGCTACAATTTTGACGATCCTGATGATCAATGTAACAAAATACACAAGATAAACGTATAAAGTATGTGTTCTTTGTCTTTCGGGCAGTCACGGTATGAATGAAAGGTATGGAAACCCAACAGGAACAAATCTGGTGGTTTTCACCCAGGTTTTGGGATCTCAGGCTCCTGCTCGACGATGGTGCGGGGGCCTTGGGAGCAAGGTGGCAGCTGATTGACTTCTTTGAAAATTCAAAAACTGGTGATATATCCGCTATGTTAAACTCCCAGATCATAAACTTCTGAAAACTCCTTCAAACTGCCTGAAACCCATCAAAATCCTTAAAACTTTTAAGCCCAAACTCCTTAAACTCCACAATTCATAAAGGCTATGTCTTTCAAAGGTGAGCTGACACTCCAGGGCTGAACTTGGCTCCCGCGGCGGACTGTGCGGACGATGCCGTACAACAGCAGGGCCTCGTCGTCCTGGCGCAGCAGCCGAAGACGTCAAGGGCTGGGTCCAGCTGGGTCAATGGGTGGACGTTCACCTCCAATAAATGGAGGCCAGCTCCATAGGAAAATCATGGAACATCATCTATGGGGAATGTTAGGAAGGAATGTTCCATTGCCATGTTTGATTACCGGATGCTAGATATGTGTGGTTCATGTTTATTAAAACAACTTAGCTAACTATGATCTGAATAAATTGTAGAATGTAGAAAATCACAAACCTGAAACACTTTGGGGGATGACCATATGGCCTTTGGGGGATGACCATATGGCCTTTGGGGGATGACCATTGGATGGCCCCCCCCGCTTAGAGTTCCCATCATTTCAGCACTTGAACCAGGACGCCCCACAGTTCGATGGTTGAAGTGGTGGGCCCAGTAGGACCAAAAGTTGGGGCCATACAGGTCGACATTTCAAGCATCTTTTTGGTACTGAAATGTCGACCTACCCTTCAGGAGAAATCCCAGCATGGTACTACAACAGGTCGACATTCCATATTGGAATCCAGATTTGAGGTTTTCTTGGAGAAGAATCGAGCCACTGAATGTCCTCACTTCAGTTTTCTGCTTCCCGATGGCCTTGATACCCTTTGGTAATCAGCTCCATGGCTGGAAAATCCCCAAGCTATGGCAGATATGGTTCGATGATTTTCCCATCTCAGGATTTTCAATTGCAAACAGGCTATGCCCTCTCCTGCACGGGCCCCAGTCGCGGCTGGTTGTCGCGATGCAGGTGCGTCCTAGGGCGTTTGGATACAGTTGGTAGGCTTAGGGTGCAATGGTTTCACTGAAAAAATGGTGGGTCATAGATATAAATCCCTTGGTTGTTAGTTGTTGTTTAAGCAAACTCATCTATATATCTATATATTTATATAGATTATCTGATGATTATAATGGTTCTTGGCAAAGCAAAACGACGTAAATATTAATTACATACACTGTGGGCCAGAAATATAGGTCATGAACGTTATGAAACTACCTTTCTATTCTTCAACTGGCTGTTTAGCCATCGGCCATCTGCTACTGGTAATGGTTGGTAATCATAGATGGTCACCAAGGCGGGTGAGCTGGTTTAGTTAGGATGCTAGGCTTAAACGCCCCTGACTCTAAAGTGGTACTGATGGTGGCTCACACAGGCGCTGACATACACGTTCCAAGCTTGTCCAAGTTATACAGTATATTCCAAGTTCACCAATTCTGGCAATGACATAAATCTAACGACACTACTGTATATAACGCGCCAGTGACAGTGACCATTTCCAAACAGATGACTAAGCCATGTGGGGGCTGCTAATGGCTGCTACCCCTAACTAATTCTACTAAACATAGTCTTTGGTGAGGTCGTTGTCAGGTTCCTTCATGTCAAAACATGATCAATCATGTCAATAAATATTCTCGCATCTCGATGACGTTGGGTTCAGCTATATGCCTCCTCTGGGTGTGATATTGGGTGCTCGAGTTGAAGGGGGTAAAATCATCTCCACCAGCATTGTTCATCATCAAATACCCTGCCCAAACTCAATTCTTAGCTTGTCTTAGCTGGCTATGGCTAATCAAGCTCGCTCTGACCTTCATCCTTCACTTGAACCATTTCCTCCACCATGCTGTGCCACCACGCAAGTCATAATGAGAGGCGGTGGAGGGTCGGAACTCCAAATCCCTGGCAATGGTTCTTGCCACCCCTTGCCCTCATGTCATATCCCTGATGCGACAAACTAAAAACATCCCTAATTAAAACCTTTGGTGATGTCTCTTGGGGCCCAATCATGTGTATCATGCCCTCGAGCTTTCGCAACTGGCCCTGACTTCTTGTGCTACCGGCTGTATCAAATCAACTCCAACTTTCAGACCAACAAATGACTCAATGGACTGGAAGGCATTGTTTTACCGCCATCGTTTTACCCATACAGAGGTTTCCTGCACATGTTCCCATCATCCAGTAGTTGTAAAAATCAAAAAACCACCTGGACTACAACCAATCCAAGATTGAAAATTCGGCATTTATAGATTCTATTCCCATTGAAACCTCCATTTACTTCGCGGATTTTGGGATTGTGACCCTAAAATCATCGTGAAAACCCAGGTGCCGGCCATCTCTGTCGCTGTCACCAAGGTACGCAACACGTTTCTGCGTCAAACTGCAGCAACGTTCAAAGGTGAAGGAGGAATCCCAACCTTCGCACGATGGGAGATGCGTTCCTTGTTGCATTTTGCACGGTTGTTTTATAACTAAGGCATCATATGCATGTGAGCAAAAATATTTGATGATATTTGCGTATGCAAAAAAAATATGTTATGACAGTAATATATACATACATACAATACCATACCATACCATACCATACCATACCATACAGAGGGCCGGTATGGTTCAATACCCGGGTGCGACACTTGGTGGACAGGCGGACCACTAATTGACCCCTGCAGTTAAGGGGATGAGCTAGGGTGCGGTCCGTAAAACCACTCCATACCATACCATGCCATGCCATGCCATACCATTATATTACATTACATTACATCACATACATAGATACATACATACATCCATGCTTCCATGCTTCCATGCATCCATGCATCCATGCATCCATCCATGCATCCATCCGTCCATCCATCCATCTATCTATCTATGACTGTATGGCATATGTATAATTATATACATGTTGTTTCTTTGTGTGTGTGTGCGTGTCTCTACGTGGCAGGGTGTGCCTGTGCTTCTATGACAACCTTTGCATGCATGTGCCAGCCAGTTTATCTCTGTATCTCTGTATCTCTGTATCTCTGTATCTCTCTCTCTCTCTCTCTGTTGATCAATATACCCAAATATGCCCCTAATTCAGTAGTCATTTCCGGGACCTGAACTGGAGGTGCCGACAATATACAAAGGCCTAAGGGCTATGTAAAGGAATATCCCCATGGCCTTGTACGGTACAGTAGCTCCATTTTAGGGTCCTGAACTTCCCACTGACTTTTGATGGCTTCCAAGCATCATGGCCATTCGGTGTTCCCGGTCCACCCCGGAATCCCCTTTTTCGATGCGTTCATCATCCGCTGGGAAACTCGTAGCAGGACACACACCCTAAGTGAAGATACAAGCTACAGTGTAAAATACGACACCCATTTCCCCAAGCGGTGGCTATTATTTACTATATAATATCCGGATTAACTACTTGTTTTTACAATTCACCCGTCTGAAATAGTTGCCCCGATCCAATTCCTAATCCACGTCCCATCATTCCACATCCGTCATGGTGATTTTTCCTGGTTTTTCTTGGAACTCACCACTGATGTAAACCAAACATCAGCCAACATCAACCAAACGAGTCAGCCAGGTTTTTGGGCCACCGGTTTTTGCCACCAACCAACATCAAAACCACCAGCATCCACCGCCGAGTGGCATCCCTCGGCTTCCTCCTTGCAGCAACGTTGGAAGGTGAAACCCGAACGCCTCGGCAAGTGGAGCGATGGCCGTCAGAAACTGGAGGTATACCATGCTCGAAGTCTAAAAGGTGGAGAGAATATAATGGCATATTTCCTGGGTAGATCTGGGTAGAACCCGGCAAAAGTGACCTGCACAAAAAGTGGTGTTGGTTCATTTGTTGGGTTATAAGAACCACCAACGACCACATCTAAGGGCGAGTCTTACAAACGGTTTTTGCCAACAAGAATGGTGATTCCGGCAAAGCCCCCAACCGACTCTTGCACATTGCCATCTCGATCCATATTGCAGTTCTTTTTCTCAAGTCAGACAACCAGGGAACGGGAAGCAACTCAAGCAACCATCCTTTCAGTCAAATGGTTCGTTCTATCTAATCCCCTTCCCCTATAATTAAAAACCTTGCCGAAATCATCGTCTAGCCGGGGGATTCACAATGATTTACACATATTTGGCACTATTTAGCGTATGTTTGGTATTAGGAGGATGGGATTATATTCCGTTTATTCTGGTTGAGTGCCTATGTTCCATCATGTTTCATGGATAAATCCCTTTAAACCCTATGTTCTCCCATGTTTGTCGCTTCTTCCCAATCATTAACCATCATCCACCATGACCCCCCCCCGCGCTGCACAGCGTAGTTTTGCGGCTGCGCGCAGCAGCTGCTGGCGTTCAGCCAGGTATTCGCCTGGGTGGACTCTAAGGGCCGAGGGATATCAATCTTTCACTGTCGTTCATGTTGGAAAATATGTAGAACTGTGGGGCCTATTTAATATTTATCGAACATGCCCAAATAATATAATATGTGTGTTTATGGATGTTCATGGCTTGCATCAAGACGGAGACACAATAATCACAATATAGTTGCATAGTGTTACATAGACATACGGGCATGTGAGTATTCACCAAAGATCTCTGAGACGTTCCAAAACATGGAGCAAGTCGGAAATCACTGGGATCCAAAAGCTGAGCATCGAAAAATCCTCATTGGGATTCTCTGGGCCTTGGGCAATACGTGCGCGCCCTTATCATCCATAATTCAAACCTATCCAAAGACTGGTTTCTTCATTCTGGCTTCGCATTGCCACGGCACCAACTTCCCAACTTCTACGGCCTTGTCACCTTGTCCAAGCTTGAGTTTCTTGACCCTACTGGTTGATCATCATTCTCCCCAGAAACAATTGCCATAAAAGTCATCAAAGTATGTGCCATCTTTGGATGCACCCTGTATGTGATTACTGAATAAAGCCGGGATCACCGCCCGCACTGCTATGTGGTCATGTTCCAAATCCCATAATTTCCATCTACTGTATCAAGATCTGTACGGCTACCTAGCTAGATGCGTTAAAAATCATAGTAACAAAGTGATATAAAGTGTAGTAAACGTCTCGCATCCCCATCTTGTTTGAGATGACCCCTCGGATGGAGGTGATCCCATACCGATCAACATGATCAACTCCAGAAAACGAGTCGAAAAAAATCCTCCAGCGGAGACGCAGAGATCAGAAAGGCTGCCATCCGCAAGCAGAACATCCAATGGAACTTCCTCTTGGCCGCCCAACCTCGGGAATCCACCACCCACCGCTGGGCCATTGAGGGACTGGAGGAACGGGGTGGTGCAAAACCAGCCACTTAAGCTCCCGAGATCTTTGGAGAGCCAGGTTGGATCATCTACTGTATCTTTTATATGAAGTTTTCAGGCATCAAGCCTTCCAATCTCTGACCGAGATACACGTCTTGCGACAACCTCACAGGCAGGCATGGGAAAAGCTCCCTTGAACATACCGCATGCCAGGGCCCAAGATATGTATTCTGGGCTATTTTTTGCAACTCTCTGTAAGGAATGTTCACAGAAGTATGGCCAAAAACATGCACAAAACAAGTCAAAAATTCCATCAGATTCAAACCTATCAACTCTCGCAAACATCACCTGTTTATCTGTTTACCTCTCTCTCTCTCTCTGTCGGGCGTGACTGCCGTCCCATGAGGACTTTCCAAATCCAAATAACACTGCGATGCAAGCCAATTGCTTGCACAGCTGAAAAGCCCTGGCAATCTAGCTGTGATGTAATGGTGTAGGTAATCAAACATGGCTGGATGGGAAATCCACGAACAAAATGGGAGATTTTCCGGCAAGCCATGGAGCTGACTACCACAAGGTAATTTGGTTTGAATTAGTTTTAGATGTGTATACTGTATATATATATGATTATATTATCATATCTCTCTCTCTCTCATATGTTTGTTGGTTTAAATATAAACCCACCCAACCATAGTTAGAATCACCACAAGCCCCAAACGTTGGATCAGTTCTCCCCCAGTCCAACAGCCAGTTCTCCCAGCCTATCAGCCAGCGGTGCGGCAGAGACCGAGTCCACCTGAAAGGCTCAGTCAAGATTCCTGAAAATACGACCAAAAAAAGAAAATTAGCGGATGGCAAATTTAACAATAATCCAATATTTTTTTGGAAAATTGATTTTTTTTCATTGATTTGCATTGTACATTTGATTGTTTCTTTTTCCAATTGTTAATTTGAAATTTGCCGAACAGCCCATTAATCCACAATTTGCCCAAAGTCTTTGCAGGTTCTTCGCCCATTCTTGCTGGGTGAAGGCTCGCTTGCACCCACAGAAACGTCTCACTTGCGCCCAGGTTGACATGACCACATCAGGAACATGGTACTGTACAATGTTTCAACCACTTAGTAAATGCGATTTAGGGTCTTAACTTTAGAGACTTTCGGGGACTTGGGGAAGACTTGGGGGATCTTGGGGTTCTGGGGCATCAGGGATCCCACATGATACGCATTTAGGCCCCCTGCAAATCTTCGAAATTCCGGTGGTCCTCCCAATTTGGAGGAACACCCCGCGGATCGTAACTGATTAATGTTCACGTGCCATTAATATACCCCTCTAAACAAAGTACGCCAAATCCCGGAAAAAATAGTAAACCCTTCCCCGTAATGAAGTACGCCAACCGATTTTGGTGACGTTTTTTTTAAATGGGTGTTCTTTCGTTTTTTGGTTGCGTCGTGTTTCCCATTTTTCTCAATTGTTTTTCATTGTTTATGTTCATTTTTTCTTTTCTTTAATATTCAATATGACCTCAAGAATTACTTATGTAATAAAATTTAAATCCCAGAAGATCTGAATTGATCATAATTGATCGATTTCTTTATACAACCATTGAAAAAAATTACTTTACTTCGTGTGATCCCCACCATGACAATTATACAGTTTCTTACTGGCAAATCTTCTGGCATTCTATCTGACATATCTTCTGACATTCTATTTGGCATTCTATCTGGCATATCTTCTGGCATATGATCTGGCATATCTTCTGGCATTCTATCTGGCAAA
>Ga0126342_10002042_pt1 | contig 30521 bp, 26 predicted proteins | sample Cyp1metagenome_FD_92528 | JGI IMG/M metagenome (GOLD analysis project Ga0126342, IMG submission 92528) | Coral microbial communities from Lord Howe Island, Old Settlement Bay, Australia - Cyphastrea 1 metagenome | ecosystem: Host-associated > Invertebrates > Cnidaria > Coral ...
GGGGTACTAAAATGACTAGCAATCTCCTGAAGAATCAGGTAACGGGGCTGGCCGCCCTCCCCTTTACTTCGTAAAGTAAAACTCAAGGTAGCCCCTCTGGAGCTACCTTTCGTGATGTGTTCTAGATTCTAGATATTCTGAACGTAATTTCATCATAACCATTCATAACCTATGAACACAAAAGATGTAACTAACAACTGTTGTAATTCAAAAACCACATGAGTGTATAGTCTGAGATACCCACCGAAAAACAACAACTTGTGCTTGGATATCAACTTCTTCCCTATGATACTTAAAAAATACGATTGATATACTAAACAATCAATCACCCTACCCATCTACCCTTTACCAGTCGATTCACTTGGATCCCAACCAACACGGTTGGAAACCGTGTGAATTCAACTAATCCTCCAAGTTAGGTAGCCCTCCCAAGAATAAATCAATCAACCAGTATTTGACCTTATGAACTATGAATGACATAGTTATATCTACCATAAATCATCGAATTCACCTAGTTATAACATGTTGTAAAGCAAATTAGCTATCGTTTGGGGTTTGGGGGGGCAATTTTATCTGGTTGGTGGTTTCAATCCCTCTGAAAAAATATTAGTCAATGGGAAGGATTGAAGGATTATCCCATATATTATGGAAAATAACAAATGATTGAAACCACCAACCAGATTAGTTCTTGTTGATTGTTTATAAGCCCATTCTTTAAAGCCTAAATTTCTTGTGATATTGATTTTTTACTGACCTGCAAGCATTGCCTTCTCACCACCAAAAGCTGGAGCTTTTTTTTATGATCCATCCCACAAATAGTAGTAGGTTGGTTGACAGGGACTTTCATCAACCACTGGTGGCATTCGGCTCGCTGGTGCCAAACCAGATTAGCAAGCGACCGACTAACAACCCCTACATATGTAGCGGTGGGTCCCCAGTTTGTGAATTCTATTGTTCATGGTAGATATAACGAACTAGTCCATGGGGTTTATAAATCAACTTGTAACTAGGGGAGCCACATTGTAGGAAAATCGTTATTATACTATGGTATTTACCCTATGGTATTTACCCTATGGTATTTACCCTATGGTATTTACCCTATGGTATTTACCCTATGGTATTTACCCTATGGTATTTACCCTATAGTATTGTAACTAGGGAAGCCACATGAAAAAACTAAGATGCAATGTTTACTGATCACATCAACTGGAATGCAAATTTCGAGACATTCCGGGAGGTTCGATTGCAACAAATGGACAAAATGGCTGCGCCTCTCGGCTTTCGTTGCCATGGATTTGCGTGGCTTCGTTGGCTGCACCTGGGAAAAAGCGCAGAAGGTTAAATTGAAGATGAAACACATGATGTGGTATGTACCTTGCTGAAACTTACATAGATGTGGAGTTGGCCCACGATTTCCAAATCATTTTCCTATACAGAAACACCATTGGGTTTCGTGGTGTTTACCTTTACCCCGTCGTATGCCCAAAATTCTGCTGAAACCAGAGGATCCCACAGAACTTCGGTGACGGTTTTGGGTCTAGGAATACTCCGTGTATTGATGATTTTCAGAGATTTACCCCACAAATATGCAAATATATTATATTATATGTACATATAAAACTAAATATGCTACCCAGAGAAGAGATGAGAAGAGCCCATCTTTCTTGTCTTGGTGATCAAAGAAATTAGCTATGCTTGATATCCCCATCTACTGGTTATCTGGCTTTTATTCTGCAAGCTTCCTGCAAAGTTGTGCCCCCAAATTAAGTTTACTGTTTTATAAACCCGTTAACTGGTTCGATATACTTTAATGTTGCATCCTGACTAGCAGCTAGGTTCGCTATGCTAGACATGTTCAAATTATTCAGAACCCATGATTTCACGATTGTGGCAGAAAAATGTTGGCAGATCATTTTTTGACAGTGAAAATCTTAATTAACTTGTTTTCTGGAAAACATGTTTGTAACTACAAGTTTACGATTTCACGGGCAAAAAAACAATCTCGCCAATTAACATCCTTACTAAAATGTACAATCGTGTTTTATCTGGGGGACAGCTCTTAAACTCAACTTTCAAGAGGGTATAGCATTGGCATAAACCAAGCACCTATGTTGCTGAAATAGACCAAGTCAGCTAAGGATTAGGGCAACCATATATTCCCAATAAATATGTGTATAATATATATATATATTATCAGATCATAGTCCCGAAGAATCGTTAGTAATCCTCCAAACAGAAATGGTTGATGAAGTCCCCATTTAAAATGGATCATCAGCCGAACTTCACCTACTTACGGCAAGGCATTTTCCATCGCTGTCCCACCTGGGGTTAGCCCTGCAGCCCTGCACCGTCCGCCTTAGGTGTCTTGGCTTCATCCTCCTTCAAACGGCGCTGCAGCGACATGCCTTCAGAGCGAGCCATGGACTGAACTCTGGATAACCAAGCACAGTTATGGCCATTTATCAGTTATAAGTACTTATAACCCCATTTATAGAATGTATAATCCCACTTATAACCAGTTATAACTGGTAAATGGCCATAACCAAGCAATGGATGGATGGATGGAAAACATGACCCATCTGACCTCGAAAAAAAACTCCTTTGCTTATGGAGTTTTCAATGGATTCTGGTGGATGGTGGAAGCCACAGGTTTGGGTTTTCACTGTTTGAAAACGACCTAAATTCACGGGAGGTCGGGTTCCTTGAAATAATTCTGGGATTCAGCTTCGTTTGGGGGTGATTTTTGAAGGATGATGCCTTTGAATTTCGCACGATTTCGGGGAACATGTGACAAGAAACTAGTTGGCTTCTACCCTCAACACCCCTCAAACATGATGGAATTCTTGCACCCTTTTCTCAGAAATCAATTCTTTGGAACACATGCTTGAGTCTCTTGGGAACCCAATATCATATATATATGTATATCCAATATGTGATTGAACTCCAGATTGAAACCGAAGAAGTGAATGTATTTCCAATAAGTAGATAGCTATGTGTAGGAGATACACAAATAAACTGCAAAAGAACGTTGGTATCAATCAGGCCCGATCTAGCTCCAGGTTTGCCACAAGCACAGGAAGCTGGTGATATAAACCAAACAAAAATGGCGAGGTACAATTTGGGCCCCCCTCAGTTATAAGTTGGTTTAGATTCGCCCCAGTAACTAGTTCGTTATAAGTACGATAAGCCATAGTTATTGGAGTTATGTGCGCCAACTTAGCTATCGAACGGGGGCCTCAGAGATCTGTACAAATGTGACAGGCCAAACACTGCGGTATCACGCAACGAAATTAGGAATATAAATGAAATTCGACTAATTACTATTAGAATCGAAACTATGGATAATTGGATAATTGGTATTTCCTGATTTTTTGATTACAATTCCCCAATATTACCTTTGGAAATCGAAACTATGGAAAATTACAGACAGTAGTAGCAACATGTAGCGATAGCAGTAGCAACAAGGGCATCTTTGCAGTAAAACAAAGAGTGTTCCACCAAGTTTTGAATTACCAAAACTGGTTATTTAACAGTTTGCTATGGAAAATGACCCATAGAAATAGATGATGTACCTATTTAAAAAAAAAGAAACAAACTATTTTCCATAACTATGTTAAATAGCCAACGGGTACCACAACAATCGCATGTGTTTGTAGTTGTATGTTTGGATGGGTCGAAGACCTGTTGGAACATCTACGTAGCAGGGTACGTGGTAACACCCACACAATCCAAAGGATGATGGTTTTAGAATAGAACATAAGCCCAAAACGACAGGACGTTGTCATTTTCATTAGCTATGTTAGTTTACCAGAGGGTAAATCACCATGAATCACCATCAAATCTCATTAAAACCCATTAAGTCACCATTAAACCACCAATGTATCCACCAGTTTTTTGGGAGTACCCCGGGTCGTTGAACATTTTCCGACGGTTCCCATGGTCCGTTGGCACCTGTGCAAGCGACGTATTGGTCCATCATCGGTTGGAACAATGTCAGGAACCTCGGGCTAAGAACAGCTGGCAGCTGGGTATCCGAAATGGCTGGAGTAAAAACATCGTTTTGAGCCGTGGGTAGCACAGAAATAAAACATACCCTCTGGTAATGACTAACATAGCTATGGAAAATGGTGATTTATAGTGGATTGTCCCATGAAAAATGGTGATGTTCCATAGTTATGTTGGCTTACCAGATGGTAATTACACCAAAACATAACACGTATTAACACGTACTCCCTTGCAATCTCTGAGTAAAGGTGCCAATTATATACTGATTTAATCTGACTGCAAAGTTTATCCCAATCCGTCTCCAAGGACACTTGGATGCTTGCTACTCCAAAAAAAATATGTGGGTCGGGGGAATGCAGAGTTGATCCATACAAAATATACATACATATATCTATATATAGATTGATTGATTGATTGATTGTATTGTATATACACACACACACCTGATTCCGGACCATTTGGGTGGGAACGCATCTTCGATTCAAGTGGATATGCAAAAACAGAACATGCCTGTTTGTTGGTTTTCATGAGACGGCGTGATCTTTGGTGATACCCAATGGCTCAAACCTAATGTCACGGCAACTTTACGCAGCCTTCTTTTTTGTTGTGGGCAACAATAAAAAATTGGAGTAAGCGGAAGTCTAAGTGCATATCTTTACAACTGCAGAAGGCAACTTCAAGATGGACTCACAAAATTGCTCATGTTCATGCCCATAGATTTGCTTAAGGACCCCTCCAATAAAGTCCTCCAGTCAATGTCCTCAAACGTCCTTGAGTTTGTTATTTTCCAATTCAAATCGCCATTTCAAGGTATTCTCCGTTCTATATTGTTGGTGATATCCCCATTATACCATCAGTTGTCATAGTTGAATCCCAAATGTTGGTGGTAAATCGTCCATTTTCAGACACTACAATTATCATCATTCATCATATCATTGGGTATTTATATATGTATTATATACGTATATGTATATATATATAACTGGTTGGTAGTATACCTACCCCCTGAAAAATCAGATTGGATCATCATCCCAATTATTGGGGAAAATAAAATTCATGTTCCAAACCACCAACCAGGGTATATCGGATATCATGTATATCTACCATAAACCATAGAATTCAGCCCCATGATCCCCAGGTATATACGTATATATATATATATCAACATTGATATCATTGGGTACTGGTTGGTGGTTTCAACCCCTCTGAAATATATTAGTCAGTTGGGATGATTATTCCCAAGATATGGAAAAATAAAAATGTTCCAAACCACCAATCCCAAGAAGTCCGCGTCGTGGTTTAACCATGTCCTATGTAAGCGTCGGGGTCTAACCATAAGCGTCGGGGTCTAACCATATTAGCATGCTCAGCTGCGAACTCAACATGTCGCGCTTTCGTTCTGGCTCCTCTAGCTCGGTCATGCTGACCCTTATCAAAGTTTCACCAAATTGTCCAGCTTATGCTGGCGTAAACAACTAGACACAACATTTTGACCTGCGAAGATTGTGGCTGGGCACTCAAAATTTCAGCTCTTTTGATGGTGTTACTTTATGATTGTTCAAATTCATGATAATTCATGTCTGTGAGGTGCAGGATGGTCCTAGATGCACAAAGCGTTGCGTAAACGCCCCTTGCTCATCTACGTTCGTGGTGTCATGTGACCATGTGTGTGCATACGCCTGTGAACTTGAGGTCGGCTGCAAAATCAGCAAGGTGCTCAACATGTGAGGGCTACAGGTGCACACCGCCATTCCTGTTTTCTCTAGACATGCTGGGTGGTTAATGTGCTCAGTTGGAAAAGTGCGGCATCTTAGGGTTTTTCAAGATCAAGCTGCATGCAGCATGCAGTAGGGGCTTAGCTTGTGCTCTTTCTGCGGCTGGCCATGCCGACGACGAAACCAAACGAAGAGGTCGTCAACTCTTTAAAGGCCAGGTTGATACTTCATGTGTGCATCTTTGTGTACGAAAGTGTGCGCGCATATTCGCGCCCCATGTCGCAGGAGTTCTTCAATGGCATGATGCGCATGGATGATGGCAACTACAGGGCAAAAAGGCCTAAATTATATACTTTAAAGTATAAATATCGTACTATCACAATTCTCTTTTGAATGCTCCTGCCCGAAAAAAATACCTAGCATACATATTGCCATGCAGGTTCAGAGAGCTGGCAAAGTTGAAAGGCATCCCTGAAGATGACGTTCGCAGTAGCCTCTGGATGAAGAAGGTGGGCCGCTAGCCAGTTCATTTTCCACACGCATCAGGTCAATCATGCTGTGAAACCAGGCGCCATGCGAGTTTGCCTTCTTAGACAATTTGGGTGGCAAGAACATCGACTTACAAAAGGTTCGGGCACACACACATGCATGCTGAAATTGTTGAAGTAAAGTAAATATGCAATATTGACGTTTGTTCGCAGGTGGTGCAGGAGACGAACTTTCGGTTTCTGAAGGCTTTCCTGGGAAAGTTTTCGGTCATCATCCCAACGGCAAAAGAACTTGAGGTCATACTTGCCATGTTTGTGCAGCCCCAAAAGTTTTGCATTTAAGTCATGCCACCCCAGCCTGGGATTCTACATGCCAGATGGCGCTTTGCAGCACAGCTGTGGACCATGTTTTGGTGAACAGTATGGATGAAAAAAGCGACCTTGTCAAGGCTTGGCCACACAACATGTAGCATGTTGGTGAAACTCATGCCGTCTCTTTTGCATCGTCCCTCATGCCAGCCTGCGCAGGATTGGGCTGCCACCGAAGGAGGGGTCATCCGTGCTCACGCAAGCTACGTGATCACCAGAGCTGGCAGAACATCGAAGGGAAGGTGAGCTAAATATGAGTTACAAGCTTGCAGCGCACTCCTGTCACATGAATAATTCTTGTTTGGAGGCATCCACGACTCACAGAGCTGAAAGATATCGTGCTACAGAAATTCAAGGAGCCATATCATATTCTGAACTCTTGAACTTTAGATAAAGGCCGTTCATGATTTTGTGCCTGCATGCTAGGAGAATGGCATTCTGAAAAGAGGGACATCTTCCAGGACCTTTGTAAAGGTGCCACAAGGTCGCGAGGGCTCCCAACAGGATCTTGCAGACACATGCCCCGTTGAAGGCGCCAGTCTGTGAATTTTCAAATGTTTTCAGATTGATCACTTCAGCACACATATATTATTATATATATATATAGATACATGCCCATGTCCCAGGAACCCAAGGGGAAGATGCAGCAGCATCGTCATCTGGGGAAGAAATTTACTATGAAGAGTATGAGGAAGAAGAAATCACTACGAGCGACGAAGAAGTCATGTCCTCAAAATATTGATGGTAAACCATCCTGCACTCACCCAACTTTGCCCAGGTGGAACCTCCTCCAGCAGAGGCTCCGGAGGTGCGTTAGGCCTGCAGCTGACATAAAAAGGTAACATGTGGCATTGCACGATCAGGTGCTTGCACGTCCATCTTCGGAGTCAAAAGTGATTGTCACAGTTGAGGCTCGGCAAACCCAGGTTTGAAATAATTGCTCATAAAATTAATTGTGTGGCCAGGATTCCCCAGAGCAGCCTCCAAAGCCAGTGCCATCACAGAAGGCCTGCGCCAGAGATCAAATGTGGAATCAATGCCGGCCAAAAATCATGTATTTTTTGCGCATGCATGTAGGCAGTGGATGAGGAGGTATGGCAGGATGCTCAGGGCCAGCCGGAAGACTTTAGCCCGTTTGTTGCTGATACTCAGCATGATACTGCTACGGACGAGAATGATCAAGAAGAATACCATGAAGATCCAGGTGACCCCTTGCAACCTGAAGATGTTCAAGGTGTTGAATGCAAAGCTGAGTTAGAAGATGAAAGCAAAAAGAGCAAAGGAACGTTTCAGGACGACATATAGCCTACATTTTCCAGAGCGCATATTAAGATAATATTTGAAGATCATTGATGTTAATCGTGAGAAGGTGCCCAATCTTCATGCACCTGCAGGATGAGAACCCCTTGCTGCCTCTTCCTGGTCTTCTGCGTATGTCTTCAGAAGCAGCTTTGAGCCTGAAGGGCGTGGAGGGCGACTCCGAGCAGGATGTGCTTGAGGCTGGGGCATCATGTCATGCATGTAAGCTATATCACTTTTTTAACATCATGATGTACATGTCATGTCATGTTCTTCAGGGGTGCACTAGCATACTCTAGGCGCAAAGAAGAATGAGACAAGCTCTGAGGGACGAAAAAAAGAAAAAAGATGAAGAACGTAAGCCAAAAGGTAAAGCAGCTCCCAAGAGAAAGGCTAAACTAGAGCGTGAGGCAGACATGCAGGATCCCGAGCTGGCCGCTGAGGAAGAGGAACTACGCGATGCCATGGACGCTGAAGATACCGAGAATGTTGGAGGTGGCAGGACCCGTGGACGAGGCAAGGGTCGTGGTCGCGGTAAAGGCAAAGGCCGTGGAAAGAGAACCCTTTCTGAAGAGATTAAGGAAAAGGTGCCCAAAGTCCCCGATTTGGATTTCAGCATGCCGGAGCACATCAGAGCTATGCACGACCCTTCCAAGTATGGGAATGCAAAAGAAGGTGTGACTGCCCAGGAGTACGACGAGATCCAGGCTCAAAACAGAGCAATGAACCAAGAGTTGCAACGGCGACACGCTGAACGAGAAAAAATGAAAGTACAAAGAGATGCAGCTAGGGCACAAGTGATTGCGGACTGGCAGGCGCAAGAAAAGAAGAGAAAGGAACCTGAGACCACCACAAGTCCTGCTGCAAGCTCCAAGCCCGAACAACCTCTAGCAAAGGAGGAAGCCGAGACTCTTGGAAGCAAGAAAGGAAAGGATGATGGCAAGCCAAAGCGTAAACAGACGCACAAAAAGGACGACGACCCCAAGCAAGCAAGCGGCGAGACGAAGAAGGACTGGGTGGCCCTACAGTACCGTAAACATGGCACGAAAGCATGGCATGTAGACCACATGGCCACATCATGTAGGCAAATCATGCCAAGTTCACCCAGATACACGGCATGTAGTCCCCCTCATGACATGTAGTCCCCCTACTTGGCATGTAGTCCGCCTACAAGGCACATGTAATCCGCCTACATGGCATGTAGTCAGCCTACATGGCATGTAGTCCCCCTAAACGGCATGTAGTCACCTTCATGTAGCCCCTAAACGGCATGTAGTCCTTAATATTAACATGACATGTAGTCCTCCACATGGCATGTAGTCCTTAATACACGGCATGTAGTCTCTCTACATGGCATGTAGCCCCCTACATGGCATGTAGTCCCCATGCATGTAGCCCCCTACATGGCATGTAGTCCCCATGCATGTAGCCCCTAAAGGGCATGTAGTCCTTAAGATTAACATGGCATGTAGTCCCTCACGTGGCATGTAGTCCTTAATACACGGCATGTAGTCGGGCTACATGGCATGTAGCCCCAATTAATTCATGTAGCCCCTAAACTTAATATTAACATGGCATGTAGTGTCTCTACATGGCATGTAGCCCCCTACATGACATGTAGTTTCCTTCCATGGCATGTAGCCTCCCTACATGGCATGTAGCCCCCTACATGGCATGTAGTTTCCCTCCATGGCATGTAGCCCCCCTACATGGCATATAGTCTCCCTACATGCAACCATGTAGCCCCTCTACATGGCAGTCCCCTTTCCATGGCATGTAGGCCCCGACTAGTACCTACATGCATGAATCACGTGGAGGCTACAGCCCTGCTGTAGGAGAGCAAAGGAGATTCACCAAGGAAGAAGAGAAAATTGTGGGTCTCTAAGGCGCAGGTTTTGGTGACCAGCATGCTACATGTTTTCCATCTGGCCTCGTTTCTGTCTGCCTTGATTTTGCAGACCCGCGACTCCAACCTGGCAAAGATCTCAGAAGTTGCAAGCCAGCTGCCACACTTTGACAAGCCAGCCATCACTGAGAAAACACAGCTCGCTACCCAGTTTCCAACACCTAGCAACTCAAACAGCCTATAAAACTGCTGATAAGGTCATGGACTGTCAAGCCCTCGGACGAGATCAAAGGATTGAGAGCCGACAAGGGATATGTGTCTTCAATCGGAGTTTTGTTACTTAGCTGCCCTTATACAACTGGCACTAGCGCATGTAACCCTGCAATGCTTAACATGTGTGTGTGTGTGTGCGCTGTAGGCTGGTTGGTTCATTTTATGTGAACTATGTGGATCCGAAGCTTGCCCAGTCTATTGGCTATGAGGCTCTTAACTGTCTATTCGTCTCAGTTCCAGTCATAGCAGTACACAAGCTGTGCCAGGTCAACGTCAAGCGCGGAGTGACTCTGACATGGAGCCAATTCGAAACCATCAATGAAGCGTGGGGGGCCCCAGCAACATGTATGCAACCAGCAGCTAGTAGACATATTAATATATATATATATATATTCATGCACATGACTATATTTAATACGGCTTCAACATGAAGGCCCAAGATCCGACAGGGTGATGTACAGAAAAGGGGAAGCCCAGATTTTTACCCTCCGGCCGAAAGCCATGCCAGTTCCTTCCTTGTCTGGAGCTGCAAGGATGCATATGGCCCCAAGCCCTCCGAGAGAACCACATCTATCTACTACTCCCAAAGCACCACCAATGAGCGCTGGCATTCCTGCCCAGAACAGTATGAATACACCTGGCATGGGTGGACCAGAAGGTGGCTATGCACAAGACTATGTGAATTCCAGTGAAATCCAGGCAGCTGAGGTTCTAGTGCAGCAACAAATGGCACACGATGATGCAGCAGCAAATGTTGCAGCAATCAGGCGCACCTGTGCATCCAACCTATGCACAGATGCTGGCGCAGCAGCAAATGATCATGGGCGCAGCAGCTCATCAGATGGCACAGCCGATGATGGCACAGCCGGTGATGGCACAGCCGATGATGGCACAGCCGATGATTGCACTGCCGATCCTGGCACAGCCAGTGCTGCAGGCACAGCCAGCACAAGCGCAGGCAGCACAGGATGAGGCAGCACAGGCTGCACATGCGTACCAACCACATGCCACGCCAATGGTGGCCACCGCCCAGCGGAAGGTGCCAGAACCTGCCGGACCTCCACCAACAGAACTTCCACAACATGTACAGGATGCCTACGGCTTCAAGACCCCGGGTAGCCAAGATGCACATCCCATTCAAGAAGATGACAAAGAGTGGAGTTACGGTTCAAGCTCCAACTGGAACAATTGGACGAATTCTGAGGAAAAGTGGGATGATCAGAATTGGTCAGACAAGGGTTATGGCCAATGTTCATGGAAATCATGGAAGTCTTGGCAGTCTTGGAACTCGTGGGAGGAGAGTGACAACAAGGTGGGTGACAAGACTGATGATGATTCCCAATGCAAAGAACCTGAGGCGCATGAACCAGAGCCCGAGGAATGCATCCAAAAATTCAGTGTCGTTTTGGACCAATACACCAGCAACTTCTCATGCCCGTTCAACGACAAGTGGGTATGGATTCGCATGCGCAGGCCACCAGCTGCTGTGTCTCCACATGTGGTGCCAGCCAAGAGAAAGGTTGAGATGGAGAACTGGGAGAATCATAACAATGACACAGAGGATGTGAAGTGTGACGTAGAGTAGATGACACGAAATTGCCTGCGGACAGTGTGTAAAAAATCTTCTGTGCATGAGTGATGCGTCGGCACATATGTATGTTTCAGCTTGTCCTACGTGTGGCATTTCTCTGCGGTGCAAGTTCTAGTACTAGTATGGTTTAGTACATGTCTGCTGAGGTGGATGACGGCAATGACGTTGGCCAACTGGACTGATTTGCCCAAAGACGACGAGACTTAGGACCACCGGCTTTTGGTGCACATGTGCTACTGGGTACTATATTATCCAAAAGCCATTTTAAAGAACAATTTCATAAACGTGGCATGTGTGCAGATTAGGGTAGCTCGATGTTGGCAGAAGCATCGCGGGGAGTGGAAATGTTGGGGAGCGCTGGCATGCAAGAGCATCAACATTTAAAGCATCATGATGGCCACAGTGAAACCTTCATGACCTGCACACATCTTGCCCACCAGACCTTGCCTGGATCAAGCTCGCTGATGAAGAAGGACTGGTGGAAGGTGACCTGAGCCGACAATGGCACCTAAACGTCCGTCACCATTGGCCATGTCCCGGGCCAGTGCCTTGCTTTTTTTGGCCCTTGGAGGGCCACAAATTGTGTCTGGCACCCCAGATCAAATCAGCATATCAGCATGACACACACACACATATATATATATTTTTTTAAACATGAGTCATGAGGCTTGACCTTGCCGATGCAGTTGTGGACATGACGCCACCCAGTTCACCTCATGCTGCACGGGCCTGTGCCTCAAAAATAAATAAAAGTCAACACCGTTTGCTTTTGGTTTATCTTTACATGTAGCATATCGGAGATCAGCACGTGCCAGGATCTGTGGTGCTTCGACCTTTTCTCAGGGAAACGGGCCATCCATGATCATTTCAGCTGGGCCCTTGGCAAGCCAAATTTCTCTATGTCGTGTGAGCTTAATGTAAATACCATGAGGTTCTCAGAACATGAAATCGTTTGCTCCTCAATTGCTATGGTCACAAATTTTGCAATCATGTTGAAAATCACCTAAGGGCCCACTTTGACCTTGAAGACCGACCTGAATTTGACTTGTCAAGCGGGTCGGGGCCCCAAATATTACCGATATTAATTTGGGTCATGGGGTCATGTGCATAGTCACCTCTAAGGATGGGGTTTGCCTTGGCCTTGCGCTACACTCTTCGTTTGAGAGCTGGCGCTCTCCTTGTGATGGGGCCGCCGTGCTCCAGCTTTGTTTTTATAAATCAAGGCACAGCGCGGCGAAGTGAAGATGCACCATATGGTCAAACTTCGGTTCCTCATGTGGCTCTTGGAAATTTGTGCCTGGTCACAACGCGTCGTTGTCGACCACCATGTTACCAGCATCAAAAACATGCCTAGTGTGTATGCGTGCATGCACTTTGAATTCCGAGGCTGCTATGTCGATGCCTGATACTAGCTTTAGTAGCCAGTGTCCGTGGTGCATTTTGGATACTGGAACAACCCGGCAGTTCCTGTATGCGCTTTTTCCCGGCCCTGAACATGCTGTGTGCCGTCATCAGCCGCAATGTGATGCACTGCCACGAGCGTGTTTTTTTGTTACTTGGCACATTAATACAAACATGAATCCATGTTGGAATTTACATGGCACAGTGCTACATCGAACTGAGTTGGATGGGAAGCTGGGGGCACACTTGCGCAAAGCCCAGTGTGGCCTGGGGGACAATGCTGGGGACTTAGTGTTAAACCCTGCCAAAGCAAGCCATTGCCCGTGCAAACTCAGTGCCCAGGCCAAATATCAATCGACTGTTTCGCAAGCTGACCTGGAAGCAGCGGGCGAAGCTCAACAGTGCTGGCATGGTGCGTCGCACCATCAGCAAAAGTGGCAAACAAAGAGTGTCATATACTCAGGAAGCATTTCCATGTAAATTTCAGCATGGCATTACTCTAATTTTATCATGTTCTGTAAGTCAGGGAGGGCCAAAGATGAAAGCATCAGCAGCTTACCCTCGAGGGTACGCACAAAGACTCTTCAAACTGCACAAACCTTTCATGGTCTTTGCCTGAGTCTAGGTTCAAAAGCATGTATTTGGCGATCTTTGGTGTGATATTGTGATCTTCCAGGTCCAAAAAAACAATTTCATGAAGAACTTTGTGCAGAAGTCAGTGGCAAAGATCCAACAATCTCCTGTGCGAGCTAGACACTTAGTTTAAAACTAGATTTCATGCCATATCCACGCCTCCAAGCCCCTGAGGTTTCGATGAATGGAGCCTGGAAGCCGGCTGAACTGCGGCAACTTCACACGTTTGTGAAGCACAGGAGACAACAAGGTCTCATTTAGATTTTCACCCGCTCTTTCAGCTCAGGGGGACTGACCGTGAGCCACCGTGAGATGACCGTGAGCCACACCCCAAAGACATGGTCTACCTTATTAGGGACGGGGTCTACTACCGTGAGCCACCGTGAGCCACCGTGAGCCACCGTGAGCCAGCGTGAGCCAGTATGAGATTTAGAATTTATATAGTTTGTGGGTTTCCTTGAGCTGAAAATCAACCATAATTAGTTTGAAATATATGCGCGTGGCACTGTCCCATGCACCGCAACCGAACTGCAATGGGGGAAAATGATGAAACCATAGAAATTTGGGAAAACAAATGATGAGCATATAGCCATGTGCCACAATCAGAGCGTGCCTTATTGACTTTCAGCATGTACCACTTGCGATGAGCTCCTGGTGCAGCACATTTGTGCGTCAAACGGGGAAAAACCGGGCAACCGCCACAGACATGGACAAGTCTGGTGGGGTTAAGGTAGCTCATGCCAAACCTGTTGCCTCCCCTGCTAGAGTGCAGCGGACAGATCCTCAGGAACTATCGTGAGCCATGTGATGGGTTAATATACAAACAACAATCTTTAAGAACATTTCGCCCAAATTAATAAGCCAAATATAAAGTTATATGTTTGGTGGCTCATTTGCACATGAACAGGGGCTCATGTTAATATGTTTTGTTTTGTTCATACAGCTAAGGCCTAGCGGTGATGGAGGCGAGGCTTCTCCATACATGTAATTTTGTTTTCTGGAACTTCTGCTGAGGTTTTGCCGGTTTTCAAGATGATGTGACTTTAACATGCCGTTAACATGCCATATGCCCATATGGATATCCGATAATATTTGTCGTCCCATGGCACCAGGTCAAAAGAAGAAGAAGAAGAAGAAAGTGGTGATCAAGGTGGTTAAGAAGAAAGCCAAGAAGGATAAGAAACCAAACGCAACTGATGAGCTTGGAAGTGGTACACAACTTGAGCTGGCTGCTACACTACCTGGTCAGTTGTCCGCAGCTGATGCTTTTGACCACTATGCTGTGTCATGTGTGAACTTGGACAAGCACCGGCTCTCACGACAAAGCCATCACCTTGACTAGTTCCACAGAGGTAGATACCCAAATAGCCACCCTTCCTGACACCATTCAGGAACCCCCAATGGCCAATGAGACCAAAGGCACCGGTGGGATTAGTGAGGAGCCGCCGAACGATCCGACCACAGGAGAGAAGTGCGATGGGACCACAGGGGATGGAACCACAGGGACCACACAGGAGAAGCTCGAGGATGGGACCGGGGACAAGCCCGAGCCCAATGGGACCACAGGGGAGAAGCCCGATGGGACCACAGGGACCAGACAGGAGAAGCTAGAGGATGGGACCACAGGGGACAAGCCCGACGGGACCATTGGGGAGAAGCTCGAGGATGGGACCACACGGGAGAAGCTTGAGGGTATTAGCAAGGATGATCAAGATGCTGGCGCAGCCGGCGTTGAAGAACAGGAGACTAAGGATGAGGAGCAGCATGGAAATTGGTGGAAGAACCAGACACCTTGGAGCTGGGAGGAATGGACCGACTATGGAGCTTGGGGATACTCAAACTGGAGCGGCGACTATTGGAAAGGCGATTGCAGAAGAGGCCAGTCTTTCGATAGTCAAATGAGTGACTTGACTTCACTAGATTGGGTTGACAAGACTTGGGCAAGAGCGGACACTCAAGATCTTGAAGGTGACAAGGACAGACACCTAAAAGCACATGGCTCATGACATGATCAGCCTATGACTTTCCATGCCAAAAACTGTGCAATGCGACTTGACAGGAGAAAGCAAAGCAGCCACCATCAGCCTCAGAATCGAAGGCAAGGCCATGTAAGTCTAAGTGCATGTTAATTTTGAACATGAGAATAGTGGGTAGTTTTTTCCTTACCGAAAATGAACAGGGCTGGGAAACATTTGACTTATACGTCCAGGAGCCTCAACAGGAAGCCTATGTGAAGAAGGCACCGCTGGAATCACATATATATGATAATCGCGAGATATTTAATACTATTTTTAATATCAATAATGATGTGCATCTTAATAGGAGTCGTCGATAGTAGAGCTCACATCTAACTATGGGACGACATGACATGCAGGAAGAAAACAGAGACATGAAGCTGGACATGCTCTGCACAATTGTCAAACATGTTTTACCGTGCTGCGCAAGACGTTACTCCCAGGAGGAACCAAAGCCGGAGGCCAACCATGAGCAAACTGGCAACGATCAGGCGAAATGTTGCTGATCCTACATGTACTTTGAAAGAGGACATGCTGAAATACATCAACTTTCTATGTCCAGTCTGCCAGGCTTCACTGGCTGAAGTTGAGGCACAGCAGCATATATATTTTACAGATATTTATATATGGTACATGGTGCATATACTAGTAGTCAATACTGTATTTTAGTGGCACGCAGATCATGTGCAGGAAGAGCCGGGCATTCCATACAAACAAACCAAGCGCTACAAGAAAGCTCACGCCCGCTATATGAAGTACTTTCGCAGTGTCCATGAAAGTCTTGACCTTAAGAGATGCCATTTTTTTAACAAGCACATGCACACATACCGATCGATATGGATCATTTGCATGTCCAAGGTCCCAACTGTCCACCGGAGATCAGAAAGATGGCAAGTCGAGCCAAGGGCAGTGACTTATCTATAATTTTTAAAATTGTTTGTAGTGCGAGCCCTACATGTGCACACATGGCCAAGGCAACACCCTGAACAGTGTCTTGTACGAGGCATGGGCTGATTGTGCGGGTGACTGGACCAGGAGCAAGCTATACATGACCTTGAAAGATAAACACAGCAAAAAGAGGCAAGGCAAAAGGGTTTGGCTCACCTTCAAAGAGCTGGTGACCAAATTTGGGGAGTCTGCCGAAGACATCGTTGAGAGAAAGCTCGGCGATGCCGATTTAAAAGCAAAAGAAGTACGACCACATCCGGATGCGCCGGACTCGAAGGACTACAATGTGTTAAGTGTGCCACTACGCATGCATAATTATAATATTAATTTATTAATTAATAATAAAAAGTGTCCAAGTCGTTCAACCCACTCATATAGGGTTAGTAGTAAGCTACGTACCTTAACTTAGTGTCAGGTCCCACATTGATGTTCGTGATGAAACAGGAACTTACTCAGTACCTGGTCCTCGACATCGACTGTGAAACGGACAGCCACGAAACTTCGCTGAACTACCTCTACGAGGCGGCGGAAGAATCGTCCTCTTCCTCGTCGTCGTCAAAGTCAGCGTCATCGAGGTCGAGCTCCTCCGAAAGCAGCGAGGCCAAGCCAAAGAAGAAAGGATCCAAGAAGGTCGGGGTTTGGGCTTTGGAGGTTCTGTGGCAAGGTGCCCACACAGCCACATTTCGCACATATCGAGACCCTCAAATATCCATATACATGTATATCCATAAATTTAGATCCCCATTCATGTGAAAAACTGGATTGCTTGTTTCAAGGCTAGTAAAAAAATCAAGGTTATCATTGTCGATGTACATATTCTTGAAATCCCAAATTGCAGATGCCTCAGGAAAGCAAAAAGAAGACTTCGAAGCGCAAGCGAGATGCTAAGTCGAAACAGAAGAAGACCAAAAGCGAAAAGCCGCGTCGCAAGGCCAAGAGCAAGAAGGAGAAGAAAACGAAGGATAAGAAGGAAGAAACAGAAGAAGAAAAGAAAGAACGGGAAGCCAAGGCACAAAGTAAGAAGGAAGCCAATGATGCAAAGAAGGCTCGCCACTTTTTTGCCCATTCCAGCTTCAGGGTGTGCCCATGTTAAACAAAAATATTAATGTGTGTTCTTTACCCCACACGAGGCCATTACCTCGGTGGCTACAAAGCTCTCTGCGTGGAAGAATTTGAAGCCAAATCTGCAGCATGCGTCCTGGCCCTAGTTCATGCAGTTGTGTGAACATGGTAATTGCACTTATATAATATGCAAAGCGATCAAACATCGAACCTCAAGAGTTTGTAGACAGTATACAAATAATGTTAACACTGCCAGGACTGAGAAGTACCGAGAAGCAATCAAGCAAGATGTCGAAGACAAGATCAGTGCATTGACTTCTGCTCGAGATAGCCTACGTGACATTATGGATGAGATGAAGGCATGATCTTAGCCTGATGGCCACCAACTCTAAACTAGCATGCTTACTTTTTCATGCATGTTAGTCAAAGTTTCATACAACATGCATGTGCCTGGCCCCCAACAAGCCTGTCCTTGACACTGCTTGTCACACATGGAGCCTGCAACCTGAGCAGGAAGGCGAGATCGTAGAAGCGACCGTCCAGTTGAAGCGGGCTGCAACTGACTTTGACATGGCCATGCAGCCTGTGAAGAAATTGAAACCAGCTAAAAGCTGAAGGGAAATGATCCAACAGGATGTGGCAGTACCTGTGATGTTGGTTCACATGTAGACTTTTGACAATCCTAGGAGGCCCAGGGTAAGAACATTTAAAATCTAAACATAGCATGTATAATCATGTCAACCTGATCTTATTTTTCATGTAGATCCATGTTGATCCTGGGATATCCTGGGCATGCTTGGGCTACGGCCTATATCTTCATTTAAGATATTAGGGTGTGGTTGAACGGCGTGAGCGCCTTGGGGCAAAAATGGCCTACATGCCTTGCAGCCACTTTTTGGCCAATTAGGCCAAATCAATACTGTAGCTGAGACGGCCGATAGCACATGGAAAAATGCGCTGAGACATACATGAACATGTCAATTTGCCTTCAAAGCATGACGTGGCAACCTGCTTTAACATGGATCATTCGTTCCCAACAGTGATAGTACAGCACCCTTCATTCATATATATATATATATCATAATATTATGTATATCACCACTCCCCTACGCAGGTGCCAAAAAGTTGAAATCCGAGATCGATGACTTCGCTGATGCCCCCACAGTGCGGGATGCAGTGGACAAGCTTGCCTCCGGAGAAACTTGGATTGTTATTTATGCTGGTAAGACTTTATGCACCCGTGCGCCAAGTTGAGCCAAGCAACAGTGACATCAATGTGCATCTCAGGCATCATCAGTGGCTTCCGTGATGGCAACATTTTCGAGCCAAGTCGAGGAGTCTAGTAAGTCTAGTATGTGCCACAACAGGATCAATCAAAATTCCTACATGCATGTGTCATGTTTCAAATTGAGACTGCATGCACGTCATCCAAGTTGGAAGTTTTGGTTGGCCCCCACAACGTCAAGTTAAAGATTCATCAAAATTCCTACATGCATGTGTCCTGTTTCAAATTAAGACTATAATGTGCGTCATCCAAGTTGGAAGTTTTGGTTGGCCCCCACAGCCTCAAGTTAAAGCCTCAAGTTAAAGATTCATCAAAAATCCTACATGCATGTGTCCTGTTTCAAATTAAGACTACATGCGTGTCATAAGTTTGAAGTTTGGGTTGGCCCAAATGTCAAATTAAAGATTCATCAAAAATCCCACATGCATGTATGCCATGATTCAAACTAAAACTACATGCATGTCATGAAAAGTTTGGTTGATCACCATTAGTTGTATCGGGACCCTATGATAAGCCAAAAAAAGAAACACGTCTCAAATAACCTCCAAGCAAACCCCCTTTTTAAAAAACGCCAAGCTTAGCATTACCAGGCAACAAGGTTAACCCACTCTGCGCGGTAAACATTTACCCCATTGTTTTCTAATTTGCACTGCTCGCAGGAGAGCGAGGGCCGGGGCATGGCCTCTCAGTCAGCCAAGCTGGGGAGCTATAGTTCTTGGAATCCCACGCGGGATTTTTTTCGCAATGTTCGACTTCCTCTGGACGGGGCTGCGCATATTTTTGCCCGACATAAAAGTTTTAATAGTAACAAGAGGCAGATGCCTGATGCAGTTCTTCCCTGAAGGAACCTGTGGAAGTGCAGTGCGAAGTTTCTTCATCAAGGGATGATGGCACCACAGTTTCGATGGCTGTGCCTATGTTTGATCCTCATGACATTTTGCAACACCTGTTTCGCTCCGGGATGAAGATTCCAACTGAATCACTCAAGAGGTATTGGCGCCACCTCAAATCTGTAAACGACCGATGGGCCCTCTCAGTGAATGATGAGACTTTGATCCCGTTGCTGGTCGTTAGTTTTCATATTCAAGTTTTGGATGTTTTTCTGCTGGCCAGAAACCTCAAACAGGTGATGTGAACCCTGCGCAATTTTTTGTAATCTACAAGCCCTGCATCCAACCCTAAGGATTGGGATATATGGGGATGAAGCCAACACCTCGGAGAATTTGCACAGCCCCATGAAGGTATTGTACGTGCACATGAATATCATCGTCTACAGACCGAAATCTGTGAGATTGTCACGATATCCTCTGTTCACTTTGCGAAGTGAATTGATAGATGGACCGTTAACCCTGCGTCCATTGCTGCAGAGAATTGCTTGGTCATTGAACCTCGCCTTTGATGGTGTTGGATCGCTTGGAGAGAAACTATGCCCCAATGGGGAACGCTTTGTAGTTGCAGAATTTCGAGGAGATCAAGAGTTCCATCGAAAATTGTGGCAGCACAAAGCGCATTGGAATTCTCTTTGCCCCTGCTTCAAATGCCACGCCTCCACTGTAGATCCGAACTATTTGTATACAGATTTTTCGGACAATCCTGGCTGGTTGCAAACAGAGCGCAGCAACGTGGCATTCATCATTGAGGAGCTGCCGGATTTACCGTGTCACTAAGCTTTGACACGGCTTTGACTAGATAACTTCTTTGCTTTGTGAAGCTCTAGGTAACGAGTATTAATGATGGCGCAATATTTGGTAGCAAGTGCGCTTTGTGCAAAAGCCATATTCAACGTGTGAGCTATGTTTCCATCATGGTGCCTTCAAGTCAGATGAGGTCCGCTTCTGGGAGTGAAGCACTGGGACATATCTTTGATCAAAGCATGTACGATGCATTGCCTGAACCTGGGGCTGCTGTGGACATGTAATGGAGGCACTCTGAGCATCAGCTGCACTTGGGAAATGTTATTTTTTTTACATGAGTAGTGCGCAAAAGAGTACGAAACCGTTTTTTCACATTGACACATTAACATCTCAGGACGGCCCTGATTGAACATGGATTCTTCGGAGATCCCACATCTGACTTGAAAGCCCTCTTGATGGATGCATGGCACGACTACCGGGCTTGGTGCAAAGCTAATGGAGTATACGCTGGGCAGGGTCGCTTCACCCCTGGGTTGGTCACTGGGCACTTTCAGAGATCATTAAATTAATCAAAAACGTGCACACGTACAGCTCAACATGTGACATGCATGTACACTGAAGTTATAAGTTTGTGGCCACGCGTCAGCACAGCTTCTCGCACTGCGATCATTGGCATGTAAGGTGACCAAAAAGGTGCACGGGGATTATATGACGTGCAAAGCTTTCAACTCCAGGGTCATTTCTCAGTGGCTGTTGGATTGTGCCACACATGCTGACGAGAAGTCGTTTCCAGCCAGCCCAGACCGTATATTTGGCAAGTGGTTGGAACCCGAAGTGGCAAGTGGAAATTGTATTTTTCCAACTGATGAGCGATTGCTTCACCAAAAGTTAGCTTTGATGCTTGGACAAGAAGGCAAAACTTCTTGGTTTAACATGTGCAACAATGTGTTTTTACTGGTCGGGTAATGTCAGGAAGCTATTTGCATATTTTCTTCCTAAGATTCTACATCAAGGGTGTCTTTCGCAGTGAGGAATGGGATTTGCCGATATTGCTGCCTGACAGAAGGATGTGGACGAATCTTGCCACCTGGCATTTATATGCAGAAAGAAAGAAATTTGCGGCCTTCCCTCGAAAAAGGGAAATTAAAGGTTAAGGGAATCATGTGCACATGTATGAAAGCCAACTTCCAGCAAACAAAGGTCAACACACGATGCCGGTGAGATCTACGCAGCAGGGATGCAATTCTTGCGTCACCATGTCAAGCTGTCGTTGATTGCATCGAGGCAGGTTGGAAGTAGTATGTAGCAAGAAGCGTGCAAATGTATGGAACAACGTGTTCTGCAGCAAAACATGTGCTGATATGCGTTGCTAGGCGACGCATTCTTCAGTGGGTTTGCAAGCCGAAGATGCACGTCTGGTGCTTATGGCAATGGTGCGATCATGTTTGCTGCTGGATGGCATGATACGGCTTGTGGTGTGCTTGTGGCATATACATATACTGCCTGCGAACCTGCTCAATGCCTAAGGTGTTCCATCACGTGCTCATCACTGATGTTCTGAAGCTTCGCAGCTTGGCTTTGGTGATATGCATGTACATGCATGTACAGCTAAACATGTACAAGCACTTATGATGGGCATGTTTATCTTACATTAACAGAATTGCACGTGAACAGGTTGAACCCTTGGTACATGTAGCAGGGTTGCTCCCAGAGAACCACCAGGGCCAATCAACAGTTAATCTTCCCACTTTCCCCGCATGACTTAGACTTTCCCAGTTTCCTCACCTATATATATCGATCTGAGGACTCAATCCACGATTCTTTCATTGCTTTGTGGATGAGGATATGATGCGGTGGTGCAAGTTGGTTTCTCGGAAGTCGCATCGGCGAACGCTGGAAAAGTCAGTGCTTCGACGGGCCAACCTTCGCCTTGTCTCACTAGCTTGGCGCACAAAAGTGCTGAACAAACAAGCCAAGCACAGGGAAGAAAAGACCGTGATCGAGCGTGACCAAGCGTGAACCACCAGCGTCGTAGGTAGACCCTGTCTCTCCCAAACGTCGTGGGTTAACCTTGTCCCAAGACTTTCTGGGAATCAGTATATATATATTAACATTGATATATCCGATGATATGCTCATGTCATCACCATCTTCAGTGAACCAACCACGCACTGGCAGGCTCTTCATTTCGCCTGAGGGACTGTTCCCAGTCATTGAGGTCATCTTGGGTATATGCCACCACGTCTGAAATGAAACCTCAGCCAGGCCAGCAACAAAATGGCGCTATGGTGGCCTAAACTGAGTGATGTTGACGTAGATTAGTTGATATTCATTCTGATAAATTCAACATCTATTATGGTCCATGCGTATAAGATACTAATGTGTATAAGATGTATAAGATACTAATTTGCTAATTCATGTAGATCAGTTCATCATAAATCAATATTTAAATCCCAAACGTTATATATGGAGAGTTTGAGGTCATGAAAGGTTGTACCGATCCCATGACCGAACTGAAAGCACAAGGTGGGGCCTCCTAGTAAGCTAAGTTGGCGCAAATAACTCGGTTAACAATGATTATACAAGTTAGAAATAACCAGGGCCAATCTTAGATAACCTGCAAAAACGATCTTAGCTGGTGAACGCAGATAATCCCACTGATACAAAAAGACTAAAGGATTAAAGCGCCCATCTAATGACCTAGTAACTAGTTAAAGCGGTCAACGTGCACTGCTGTAGACAATTTCCAGGAACGTATGGCAATGGGGGCCTGTCTGAAAGCCATTCCCAAGGAACAGAAACAAAAGCAGCAGCCAAGAAGTGATTCTACAAACAACCAACGTTAGGGGTGTCATCGTAAACCAAATGATCCACTGTCAAGTTCAGAGTGGTAGGACTGTTCCAGAATGCGCGGGCCCGGGCCATGAATGTCGGATTCCTTACGGAAAACTATGGAAAACTATTGATATCATGGCCTCTTTGAGATACCTCGCCGAAACTTACTTTCGTAGCTGGCTGATACAGTAAATATTAGTGAATAATCCGACCCTCTAGTTTTCAACACCCTCTTAAATGGTCCCAAATATGTGTAAATCTCCTAATAAACCATGGTTTCCGGCGGTGTTTAAATGTTGTATAGCACCAACATGACCATTACATGATAAGGAAAATTACTGTCATCACCAGAGGATGAAATGGGTGTTTGCCCTAAATTTTCAGATACACCTATCTAGTCACTGGTGCCTCAGTTCAAAACATACCAAACCACCAAAGTATGGTTGGTTAAATTACATGGATCCTTTGGCTACTTAACCTAGCTGCCTAGCTATGGAAACGTACCATTTTTAATAGCTAATCATTATATAAATCTTCGATTTCTATGGTTTCCATGGCATCCATAGCTGTGAAAAATCACCAGAGGGTACCATCTTCCCACGCTTTCCCCACGCTTTTCCCAGGCTGGATAGCCAGGTCCGCCAGGTCACACTCCGCGCCCGGATGGCACCTTGCCACGTCCGGACAGCCGCCACATTGTTCCACCGGGGCCATCCTGCACCAGGAATCCCCGTCGATCTGGTCACATCAAAATCGCGCTGGATAAAACGGTGCCCATTTTCGGAGCTGAGCTAAGTTGGTTGGTGAAAGATGCGGAAAACGATGGGAACATATGGGGATTTCATGGGATTTATGGCTAATTTATGCTAACTAAGTAAGTTAGGTGCAAATGTTAGTCCAATTTCACTATGGTTTTTGTTGGTGATATGTCTATGATTAATGGGATTATGATCCGTTTATAACTGGGGGAGCACCACCTTGCGGGATTTATGGGTGTACATCTCCTAAGCACCAGCGCATCTATAGGTATTGATCCATAACCATGAGTTTGTCTAAAAAAACAAACCTCCAGTTCCAATGAGTTATCAACGCTTTCCCCATGAATTTGCTATTTGTGGGTATACCCTGTTTTCAGACAAACCCATATAATGTTAATAATTCAATGTCACAGAGCATCCATATGGATTGATGCTTCACAGAAACCATAGAAATGGTAAAATGGGGGGGTGTACTATTTGCTTTACTAATATGAATGTGGTAAACCCAATACTGGTTGGTCGTTTCAACCCCTCTGAAAAATATGACTTCGTCAGTTGGGGTGATTGACATTTATTAATATATGAAAAGTCATAAAAAAAAACAATGGTTCCAGTCACCGCAAACCAGCAATAATACCATATGTTTTTTGCACCATCCTGGAGCCATAGAGATTTTATGACGGTTTTCCGCGTAGATTTAGGGAGATGTTTCGCAGTTTCCCCCGGTCACGGTTGGTTCATGGGATGGTGTCAATGATGGAAGCCAGGGCGGGCAGTAACCGCGATGAGTCGGCATCTACCAATCAGACATGGGACATACCCAGCTACCATGGATGATGTGGATCTGGTTGGTGGTTTCAACCTATCTACCCCGAAAAAAATAATGGAGTGAAAGTCAGTTGGGATGATGACATTCCCAACTGTTTCTGGAAAAATCCATGAGAATCTATGAACAACCACTATAATCCATTCATCCCAACTGTTTCTGGTTCCAGTCATGAAAAATAGTCACCATGGTTCCAGTCACCACCAACCAGTGATGAAACATGGCTGGGACATTTCCGATGAAAATCAAGCTACAAATGGCTAGGAAAATCATCTACAAATGTGGGACTTTCCATTGCCATGTTTGATTACCAAAGGGCAAATCCATGCTTAGATTACCCTCTGGTAATTTAACATAGCTATTGAAAATCACCATTTATAGTGGATTTTCCCATTGAAAATGGTGATTTTCCATAGCTATGTTAAATTACCAGAGGGTACATGTTGGGGATTAAGTTAGTTAGTGGATAACCATGTTCAAGTCATTGTGAATGGATAAAACATGATAAAACCCACCAGTGATAGTAGTGACAGTAATCTAAACACCATTCATTGATATTCATCGATAATCATGCATCATCCCTATAAATCAACGGGAAATTCAGGATCCTAAAATGGAGGTACTGTACCTTATAAGGCCATATTTTGTGGGGATATTCCCTTACATAGGCCTTACATATGGTAGGTACCTCACATTTAGGTTCCTGAAATGGCCATTGATACAAATGATGCGTGATTATCGATGAATACCATCCCATTTTCCCATATTTTCCCCACATGTCCCCACATGTTTCCCACATGTTCATGTTTTCCCCTTCCCATGTAGCTGCCAGTTTCCGTCCGTTTCAGGCGCTCCTATCCCATGGCATAATCACCATCAGCTCGCTACAGGTGTGGTCATAGCCTCACCAATGTTTTCAGGTATCACTGCTATAAAAAGGCACCCCCAAGATGCCTAAACAACTGGAATTTCCTGGAAATATGAGGTAAATATATCCCAGATGCTCCATGTATGGAATATTCACCCACATTTACCCCAAAAATGGTCCAAATGTAGGGAAATAGTCCAGCACAGAGCATCTGGGTATGTAAATATCATCTATAATATCCGGATAAGCCAGACTTTTCGGCCTCTTTTCGGGAGTTGCTATCATATGAAACGGTGTCTTTTGGGGTAACCAGAAATACAAGGTGTTGCCTTGTATTTTGCCAAGTTGGTGTACACATTAAATGCTTTTGGTCTGTGAATTTAACGTATGCAACACATGTTTTTTCATTTTCAACACCAAGCATGTTGAATAATCAATGATATTTTCCCAACATGGTCTTTGTGTCTTTTTTAACAACACATTTTTGGGATTTTGACCAATGGTGGACTTGGACCATTGAACCGCGTTGCGGGTCTGAAACAAAACACCTACAAGTCGTGAGGCCCCCGGCCTAACGAAATCGCGTGAAAAGTTGGTGCACTAATCACTCCAATTTCACTATGGTTTATGGTACAAGTTGGTGCACTAATCACTCCAATAACTCACGAACTGGTTTTAATGGTACTTATAACGAACTAGTTATTGGGGCGAATCTAAACCAACAAACATCACTGGGGGGGGGCCACATTGTATGGTTACCCTCTGGTAAACAGTCCCAAAAAACGAACTGGAAAGATCCACCATTTTTGATAAGGGTAAATCAACTATTTCTATTACCATTTTCAATAGCAAAGTGTAACAAATTACCAGAGGGTAGATGAGAAAACCCATCTTCTGGGTGCTGTGGATGCGAAATCCTGCACCAGGGGAACGAACTGAAAAGCTACAGGGTGATGCCTCTGTGTTCGCTAAATCGCGATTGGTTGGTGCAAATGTTTGTCCAATAACTATGGTTTATAGGTTCTGGTTGGTGGTTTGAACCCCTCTGAAAAATGTGAAAGTCGATGGGAAGGATGACATCCCATATATTATGGAAAATAAAACATGTTTGAGAAACCACCATGCAGGGTTATATAATGTGATATATCTATAGTTCATGGGATTATAACCCATTTCTAACTGGGAGAGTCACCACCTTGTATGAAACACTGTAAATGTCATGGGATTATACTGGGAAAAACGATTTACCAACTGGTGCAGGGTTTTGCAGCCATCCACCATAGAATGACTACTATGGGGAATTAAGCCAAACCATCTAATACCGTTGATGAGAATGTGGCTGAGGATCTAAACATCTAAACTATCTAATTTTGGCAATTAGATAAAACAATGTAACATCTGAGACCTTTAAAAAATATTTTATAGCAGCGGCACATCAACAATTGGCCATGAGAATTAGAATCTTTAATCTATAACCAAGAACCATGCATAACGTGTGGATTTAACCAATCATATGTACAGGTGGATTTTGTGGTACATCAGATGTGAATATATTCGGATATCTGTGCAAACACAGGCAGGCCGCCAATAAAACCCTGGTTGGTTTACATTCTAATCAGATATGATTTGGATACAAAAGGAATCGCAATGCTTACTTGCGAATGCAATTCCATTTAGAATATAAGTGGATATATAACTATACTATACCATTATAACATATTGCAACCCAGTCATGGGATATCCCTAGCTATGGGAAGCCCCTAGAAGCCACAGAACTTGTTGTTCATAGGCTTCACCATGTCCATGGTGGCTTTATCGATTGAAAGAGCCATATATGTTTCTACCTTTAAAATAACCCAGCAAAAACAATATATACTGTAAACAAACATCTCTAAGATAGAACAGTGATTATCAATGATTATCACGATCTTAGTGGAACTTTACAATTTGTTCTTTGAGTGTAATATGGTTATGTTGTGTATATATATATATACACATTTTTATATCCATCGCAAACCTATTTGTTAGCCTAGTTTCGTTTACCAACTTGCCTCCTGGCGGCCCACTTTGTAGCTGGTCATTGCTGAGATGTAGATGTTTGATGTGGATTATGTGGATCACCAAAAAGTCCCATCCAAAAACCAAGTAGTCATCATCCCACAAAAATAATTATAGCTGTAACCCCCTAGCTGGTTGGTGGTTTCAACCCCTCTGAAAAGTTTGACAGTCAATGGGAAGGATGACATCCCATATTATGGAAAATAAAAAATGTTCCAAACCACCAACCAGCTAGTATATCCCCATGTAATATCCCATTCAATCCCAATCAAATTCATGGGTTGATGGCTTGATTCTGTCTAGCCAGGTCCAGGCTTAGTTCCCCAAGAACTTTCACGTCGGACAGTTGGGACAGTTTATTTTTGATGTTCTGATGTTCACCCTTCTCTGGTTGGTGGTTTTTCGCCCTACCCCTCTGAAACATGATGGAGTGCAAGTCAGTTGGGATTATGACATTCCCGATAAATGGAAAGTCATAAAATTCCATGGCTCCAGTCACCACCAAGCAGTTTTCAGTATGTTTGCTTTACAGTTGCCCGGATCACTAAAGTTCGAACAACATGAACATTGGATGAAATCCTCCTGGAGGTGGCCTTTTATTCGTGTGGAAGTTCTCCCCAGTTGCACATCCATGGCAGACCCTGGCCGCCATCATGGCCGCCATGGCACATGACCACTCACAACGAGCAGTTTGGCAGTCCTTGGGGCTGCATCCTAGCAGCTTTATACTAAACACGGCTGGGAAATCTCCATCCCATGCTGGGATTCGCAGTGGGAAAATCATCTACTAATGGAAACACAAACCGAAAAAACTTGGATTCGCTTAAGTTAATTTACTTACTGGTGCGTTTTACGAAGGAATTTTCGGGAATGATCCACTGGCTAACTATCAATAATCATCCCAGCAACCCTCAGCAACCCATCCATTCCCTACGTTTAGCACGCACCAGTAAGGTTAAGGACCCCGCAAAAAATCTATGAAAACTCTTCCCTACTAGGCGCTTTTTGCCGATTCCCCAAGTAGATTTCCCATGACAGATTTTTGCATCCTGGAGCTGCGACGTGCTGGTTCTTCACCAGCGATGATCCTCCAAGTACTTTGTAATGTCAACCCCGGATTTTGCTAAACCATGGTTTATGAATATTAGGGGGGGTACTCCCCCAATAGTCATGATTTGATACCTTTTTATGGTACCCTCCCAATCAAACAGCTGTTTGGGGTTTATTAATCCAGGGTTGACATTATAAGATATAGTATCAGTAGCGAGATACAACTGGGGTCCCAAAAAAAATGACTGAACTATGACGGATGACTTTTGATCTACTTCGATCCACTGGGATGCACATGCAGCTGGACCACGACTAGGATGTGCTGTGATGTGTTGCAAAATTTGAGGATTATTCCCCTTGCTCCTTGCGAGACGGCTATAATTCTATAATGTATATCTTCACCACCACCAACTACTAATGCAAACACATCCCAGATATGTCCACCAAACATCATTAAACATGTTTGGTTTGATAGTCCATTGTTAATGTCAATCCCGGATTAATAAACCATGGTTTACTAATTAGGGGGCTACTCCTCCAAAAATCATTTCATCTGATACTTAAATGGTACCCTCCCAATTGAAAAGCCGTTTGGGGTTTATTAATCCAAGGTTGACATTACACTTAACACCCTCTGGTAAACTAACATAGCTGTTGAAAATCACCATTCTTAATGGGAAAACTCACTCTAAATGGCCGTTTTCAATAGCTATTTTGACATAACCAGAGGGTATGTCCACCATCATTAAACATCTTTGGTTTGATAGCCCATTGTTACACTTAACACTACTCAAGTCCTTCATAAAAGCCTGGAGATTTCTGAGAAATCCAAGGGTCAGCGCACTCCGCATTCGCTGCGACCACCGTAGCCTTGGCCTCCGCACCCGATTTGCTGCCTCCGGATGACGTCTACACGGAATCGACCGATGGAAAGCCATGGATACCCTCTGGTAAACATACAAACAACTATGGAAAATCACCATGCTATTAATGGGTAAATCAACTATTTCTATGGGCCATGGCTTCCATAGCTTTTTGTATGTTTAGCAGAGGGTAACACTGGAGTATTCCAAACGCGCGGTGTATCTCCCACCCAAAAGAGTCAAAAAACCATCAAGAAATCACTGGGATGCACATCTAATCAATGGGAATCTCAGGATCCTAAAATGGAGGTACTGTACCATATAAGGCCATATTTTCTGGGGATATTCCCTTACATAGGCCTTATATATGGTAGCTACCTCCAATTTAGGTTCCTGAAATGGCCATTGATCTAAAGTGGCTTTGTAGACATCCCCCCCAAAAAAAGGTTCTTTATGCTTGGTAACAACATATAGACACTTGATTAATGAAATAGGTAATATGAGACATTATATCCACCTCTTATGGTTATTATCTGATACGTGACATACAAGAACTGTCACTGGCCACCTGAGGAACCCTAAATTGGAGGTACCTACCATATATAAGGCCTATGTAAGGCCTATGTAAGGGAATATCCCCAGAAAATATGGCCTTATATGGTACAGTACCTCCATTTTAGGATCCTGAAATTCCCATTGA
>Ga0126342_10002043_pt1 | contig 30511 bp, 23 predicted proteins | sample Cyp1metagenome_FD_92528 | JGI IMG/M metagenome (GOLD analysis project Ga0126342, IMG submission 92528) | Coral microbial communities from Lord Howe Island, Old Settlement Bay, Australia - Cyphastrea 1 metagenome | ecosystem: Host-associated > Invertebrates > Cnidaria > Coral ...
GAGATGGTGGTCAAGATCAACCACTATTTAGCCACGATCCGTTTCCGTGAAGCCTCTTTGACAAAGCTGGAGAATCAAGTGGATGATGTGCACCACTTGGCAGAACAGGTGGGACTTGTGACGAGCAGTTTGCAAGTAGATCCTTTGCTTATGCCTGCGCGACCAGCGCAGCAATCGCGGTTGGTAGTTCTTGTTGTTGCTTTGCTTCGGATCAGCTCATTACTTGCAGCAGTGTACCTTGGGGGGCAATACTTTGTCCGGTACAGTTCACCTTTCATCCGTTCAAACCTTCCGCAACTGATCCGAGATGCCTCTGCTCTCAAGCAGACAGTTGAGCAGCCCAGTGAGGGGAGATTGCCGGACGGTGTTGCCACGTCTGATTCTGGAGGATGGTTGGAGGAGATCCTTTCGCAGCTGTTGCCTTCCATTGTTTTCTCTTTGCCATACCTGGCCTTGATGATTGTTCTTCTGAGCGACTTGCGCCGGTGTCGGTCAGCCAATATCAGATTGAAACCGCTGAAACCCACCCAGCTGCTCTATGAGGAGTATTTTGGCATTGAAGGCAAGCTCTACAGCTTCAAAGTTGCAATGCTGCAATTATTCACAGTGATGCTGCAGGCCTTTGGAAAGCTCCAGATCATGGGTGGCCTTGTGTCTTTTGCATTTTATTCAGCTCCGAAGCATTCAGATGCATTCGCAATATGTTTTTGGACTTTTGTGGGTTTCCTCTGCTTGAACAGCATCTATCCAACGATTTTGTTGGCCTTCCCCTCTGTGAAGTGGGTTCGCCGGGGTGCTGCGATGATGGATGCGGTTCTGGATCTTGCTTACACTACCACGTACCTCATCATCACCTTGCTGGCCATCTATGAGCTACAGGTAGGCCAAGCCATTTCAGGAAATTTCGGGGATGAGGCTTCGGTGAATTTCCAAGGAGAATTGGACCCAGCATTCGCGTTCCCATCGGACTTTTTGGGTTTCTTTGCTGTCTACTATTCACTTGCACATGTTTGCACCATTTGTCGGGCCTTGGAGCGCACCGATCGATTGACTTACTGGAAGAGACTGCAAAACGCACCAAACTCTGCTTCTTCATTGTGGAGCCTATCGAGATTTTCTTGCTCTAAGAGATGCAGGATATTTTGCAAAGCATTGCGTTTAGTTTGCATTGATTTCGTCTATTTTGTTTTCTTGACTTTTTTTAGGCTGTTGTGGCTTCGTAACCTGTTGCCATAGTTTTCGATGTGGGTATCCAGCAGCCACTGAACTCTACAGCGCGGGTGTGCTTTTTCTGCTTAAACACATCTTTTGCGCTACAACCTTTTTCACATCTTGAAACATACACTTTGAGTCTGACTTATCCTAAACAGTGTATGCTTGCAGCCTCCAAGAGATTCCATGGCACTAAAAAAAAGATTTCTGGCATCCAGGATTCCAAGGTCTCCAGCTGATGGCGGTTGAGCTCCGGTTTCCGCTAAGTGGCATGAGTTTGGGCTGTGCTGGAACAGCTATGCTAGAATTGCCTCCCCTTTTCATAAGATCGGGCATTGGTGGATGTGTTCCCTTGAGTTCTTTGTTTCTGCTCGCGATTGCTGAGGTATTCGCCGTGTTTACTGATGACAATCGTTGCTTTGCTGCTTTCATCGCACTTCTACCCGATTGACACGGCTGATTTCGGATGCTTTCCGTGTCGTTGTCTTCAAAGAGATGATGGCGCAAAGCACCTTGCAAGTTGCCGCCTCGCAGGTGTTCTTCGCCTCAAAGATGTGAGTTTGAGCGAACAAGACATCACAAGTGTTGCAGAGGATGCCTTCACCTCTTCACGGAGCTTGCAACGGCTATCACTCTCTGGCAATCGGTTGTCTTTTTTGCCTCAAAATGTGTTCGCTCCGTTGGACAATCTGCAGCTCTTGGACCTGGGCCGCTTGGGTTTGCAACAGGTGGAGTCGGACACGTTTGCTGGGTTGTCAAGTTTGAGAGTCTTGTCCCTGAGCGAAAATCATTTGAAGGTGTTGCCAGCAGACTTGCTGCGCCCCATGCCAGCCCTGGAGCAATTGTTGTTCGGGGGCAAATCTAATGAGAGGGGCCATCGCATCGTTGATGGAAACGAACTGAGCATACTCCCGCAAGAGCTTTTGCAGCACAGTCCCCGGCTACAAATTCTTGATCTGAGCCAAAACATGTTGAACTCGCTGCCAGCAGACATTTTTGACAAGTCTCCTTTGCTGCAGGCTCTCGACCTTTCTTACAATAAGCTGACTGAGTTGCCAGGCGGAATCTTTTCAGGGCTCAGCAAACTGCAGGAGCTGGACCTGAGTTGGAACAAACTCATCGAGTTGCACGCTGAAGTCTTTTTAGGGCTGAGCAAGTTGCAGAAACTCAACTTGAAACGGAACAACCCAGATTGGCAACGATATAATTTTGAGTTGCCTGCTGAAATCTTTTCGGGGCTCAGCCAATTGCAGGAGCTGGACCTGAGTGGAAACTCGCTCACAGGGTTGCGCCCTGAAGTCTTCTCAGGACTCAGCGAGTTGAAGGAGCTTGATCTGGGGAGCAACGATCTCAGTCAGTTGCATGCTGAAGCCTTTTCAGGGCTGAGCAAACTACAGAAACTCAACTTGGGACAAAGCACCACACAAGTTGAGTTGTCTGCTGAAATCTTTTCGGGGCTCAGCCAGTTGCAGGAGCTGGACTTGAGTTACAACCGGCTGAGAGAGTTTCCGGCTGATGTCTTTGCAGGGCTTAGCAAGCTTCGGAACCTCGATCTCTCGGAAAACTATGTTGGTGAGTTGAAGATCGAAGTCGTGGCCAATCTGTTTGCAGGGCTCAGCAACCTGGAGGAGCTGGACCTCAGTGAAAATTCCCTCAGTGAGCTGTCTGCTGATGTTGCTGATGTCTTTTCATGGCTTGGCAAGTTGCAGAAGCTCGACCTGGGCTACAACAGCTTGGACTTGGATGAGTTGTCCGCTGAAGTCTGGGCCAACCTGTTTACAAGGCTCAGCAACTTGCAGGAGCTTACCTTGCGTGCAAACTCGCTCAAAGAGTTGCCCCCTGAATTCTTCTCAGGGCTCAGCAAGTTGCAGTACCTGGACCTGAGTCAAAATGGTCTCAGTGTGTTGCATGCTGAAGTCTTTCAAGGGCTCAGCCAGTTGCAGACGCTGGATCTGAGGATGAACTATCTTAGAGAACTGCCTGCTGAAGTATTTGCAGGGCTCAGCCAGTTGCGCGTCCTGGACCTGGGGCACAACTCACTCGGAGATATGCCTGGTGAAGTTTGGAGCCAATTGTTTTCCAGGCTCCAGCACTTGAAGTACCTCACTCTCTGGGTGAACGGTCTCAGAGAGTTGCCTCGAGAGTTGTTTGCAATTTGTTCGCGTGTACGTTGCTGGTGCTGCTAGGCCCAGGATATGAGGGGTGACCCGGTGACCTGTTTCTGTGAAAAATGGGGCGCTCTGACCGAGTGATTGGGTTGAAACATGTCGAAATCTTCCATTTTGATGAACATCCAAGTCATTAGACCATTATTTTAATCCATTTTAATACATTTATAATTATAATCATTTACATAGTATTGAGAACCCATGAATGTGGAGGCTCAAATCCCAATGTTTCCCAGAATTCCCCATATTTTCATGGCTGAACTCACTGATCCTTTTCGGAAATCCCTAACGCATCCGCCGCGGCCGAGATTGGCTTCCTGTGCTCCATCGTTTTTGGTGGGAGTCCAAGTTCGTGTGGATGTCCCGAATGTGTCAGGGAGAACCAAACTTCTCAGGAGAACCAATTCGCTTCATTAATTCTCACAGTCAGTAAATCTTATATATATTATAAATATGTTATTGCATGCATTTGTATACATGGTTCATGATACATTGAAGTGTCTCTTCGACGCCGCAGCATGATCGACCACGGGATCTTTTCGATCAGCTGAGGCAACTTTGGGATGACCAATCAGGAGGCGCCTTGAACTCGGGATGCTGGGTGTTTTTCACCCGGCTGGTGCCATTGGGCAAACTGAACAGCAATGGCTGCGAGACATTCCTCAAGATGAAACAAGTCACTACACCCTTCGGGTCTTCCCAAGAACCTTCGAGTCTTCCAAAGAACAGTGCAATTGTTGAATCGGAACGTCATCTTCCGAAACTCATATTTTTTTGGGTTACAGGTGAGTTTCGAGGTGTTTTCATCCAAATTTTCCCCCGGACGAGTCTCCTCGTGGGTCAAACGTCAGGATGCGCTGCTGATCATTGAGGGTGGCGCTCTCTGGGCGTTGGGTGTCCAAGGATGATGAAAAATGGCGAATTGAATTGGAAAAATATGAGAAAATGATGACAAACCCTGAAGACTTATATAGACTGGTACCTATGGGTAATTGCTTATTCTTGGTTGTCATTGAATTGGCAAAATGACAAACCATCACGTTAAGACTATACCCTTAAGAATAAGGAAGTTCAACCAAGCAAAATGTGTACAGAACCTACCAAAACATACTAAAAAAAAAGATTGTACAAACCACGCCATCGCCATTCCTAGCAATAACACCCCCAACGTTGGACGGATTCCAGCAGTGGTCACCACATGTCACCACTGTTTTTGTCTCCGTGGATCTCGTCGGTATGGATCCGGCACATCTAAATGGTGATCAGCAGATAACAAGATGAGGATGCCTGTCGCGCATGTTGAGATTGACGTGGTGATAGTTGATACATTGATACCAATGATGGCATGAGTCTTGTACCAAGATGAAAAACAAGGGATTTCAAGGTGTCACCGGAATTCTTCAGCTTCTTGTCGTTTGGTAGATGAACATCATGTCTGCATGATCGTCCCTATGTCGTGATGACATCCAAAAAAATGAAATTTTTCAGGGCAAGCCGCTTAGATTTTCATTGATTTCCGATTTTTTGTCATCGGTGGAGAAAGAAGTAAATTCCCATTGAAACTTGGTGAAGATTCGTACTTTTCGGCATCTTTTTGGGAGGCATTTCCCATAGAAACTTGGTGAAATCTCATGGCTCGAAAAATCAATGGATTCAATGGATTCACAAAAATGATTCACCGAAAAATCAGTTATCAATTGATCAATAAAACTTAGATCCGTATACTAGATGTCCTTTGTATTGTCCAATTGTTTGGTGGATCAATGATGGATCATAAAACTAGATCCGGAAACTAGATCAGTAAAACTTGATTTTCCTATTGTTTGGTGGATTACTATTGTTGGATTTTGAACGCTCCTGTGGCACGAGGCTCTCCAACTATTTGGTGTTGCCCTTGGTGAAGCTCTTGGGCATCGGTCTGGGATTTTCGTCCCACGGCCCAGGGGGAGCTGTGGGTAGCTGCTGGTTGTGGGGCCATAGTAAGCACTACCCAAAGGACTTTACTTTTTCCATCTTTTTCCTCTGAAAATGGGATATTGTTTGGGGAGGGGGTTCATCAAAGTCAGGTTTGAACAAAGAAGTCAGGTTTGAACCACCGTTTTTGCTGACACAAATGATATCTAATGATATCTGCATGCAGAACATGTTGACCCAGTCCTTGAAAAGTGAGACACCGGCCTGGAATTTAGTACGTATCTGAGAAACATCAGTGCATGATCAAGATTTGCAAGGTGGTGCCCTAGTTGATAGGTATTTACTTTGTAACCCTTCAAATTGAGGTTTAAAGAAAGTGATTTGCAGATGATTGATCTTAGCTAAAGTTGGTTGACTCACCATCTTGCTTGGCTGTGTCGTTCGCTAAGCATAAATCGAAGCAGTTCATGGGGAAGGCTCACCTTCTGGAAGCATTCCACCTGCATCGAAGGCGCGCATCTGGTATTTTTTCCGTGCAGATATTGCATGATATTGCGCATTACAAGTGGAATCAATTGGATACAAGATGACACAAGGATATCCCATGTATACGCCTAGATTCCTAGATTTTGACCATGATTATCATGACCAATGACTATGACTGAGGTTATACCACTTCGTGAACCTCATGGTGGGTTATGTGCGGCGGCCCAGCCACAAGAGGCCGATGTTTTAAGTGGCCGGAATAAAATAGGATGCCCCGGAAGCAAGTGATCTTCAAGTTTTTTTTCCCAGATAAACTTGAATTTTGGGGAGTTCTATCCACAGATACCTCATTTCTGACGATGTATTCTGTAATATTGTCTATACTTATTGTGCATGCCAATCACCTGGGGACATTCCAGTTCTGGGGGAGTAGGAATTTGATGGCCATCAAATGGCCTTACCACGATTCAGGTTTCCAAGGGCCATTTCACCCCAGCATTGGGGTTTAGGAGAGCAATAACTTGCAATTTATTGTTTTTGTATATTTTTTTACCAATGACTCTTTCATCAAATCGAGCGGTTGCAACTTACCTAGAAAACTGGGTTACGAAAAATACGGGTTCCTACCTAGCCTGAGACTCCGTACAGCGTGTTATCACATGCTGATCCCCCCCAAAGAACCCGAAGTTGCTTGGTTTTAGACAGTCTCACCAGCCAGCCTAGCCCAACCCAACCCCAACCCCAAAACAACCTATCCGGGCGGAAAGAGGGATTTTCATTTATGGTAATTAATTGTTGCTTGGGATACCTCTCAATCTGGTAATTGTACTGGCCAGTGTATGGTATTTTTAAACATGGATACAGTTGATGGATCCTTTTGTATCCTTTTGTATGATCCATCAACATTATCTTATGTATAGAATGTGGATATTGATTGTGCTTGATCCATATGGATTTCCCTCTGGTCACTTAACATAGCTATTGAAAATGACCATAGAAATAGTGGATTTACCCATTGAAAATGGTGATTTTCCATAGTTATGTTAGTTTACCAGTGGGTATGGGGTGCAAAAAAACAGTATTTATCACCATATCCCTATAGTCTCTATGTCATATCCCTTTTCAATGTAATATAATATCTTTTTAAAGGCCATGTTCAATAGCTATGTTAGTTTACCAGAGGGTACCTTTCAAGACGTTTCCCTGAGGGCATCGGCCGCTTCGGCATCTTCGGCATGGAGCCTCTGAAGGGCGACGTGAAGGCTGGGAAGCAACGGGGCAACGAACTGCGGGGTTCTTGGGCAACGAAAAATGATGGACATCTACAGGAAATGGTTGAAGACTGTGGGAAAACTATGGGATTGGAACATGGTGGTTTAGAATAATTAGCAACCCCCAGAAGGATGGAGCAAAGTTAAGGACACCTGGAAGTTATTCGGAAAACATCATCGAACTACTATCCTGGAAATATTCTTCGGCATATTGCTATGGAGAACAATGAAACACATGTTTTTTTAAAGCAAAATTACTATTTTCCCAATGGTTCTCCCTCCATGATTGCATTTTTTGATTATAGATTTACTCGCATGTCTTCCATGGTTTTCCATGATATTTCCATAAACCATTTATCATTATACAAATGGTGGGATTATTATATACATCGTCATGGATCCCATGTTAATGAACATATATCATATATAGATATATCATAATATGTATTTGCCATAATCAATATCTAAATATGTATATATATACATGATTACTCAACATAGATCATATATTATTCTTTGTCATAGATTGATTCCAAAGAAATGATTTCATGTTATTTAACTATACAATTGTAATGTTGATTTCCCAATTGGAATAATGGCCAATTTATTTCCCAACACATTCCTTTCTGATTTTCCCATTGCCCCGTTGTGCGCTGTGCGCAGATCTGTGACCTGGGATGCTGCCTGGTGCCCGACCCGGAAAATCCCCAGAAACCAGGGTCAAAATAGCATGAAGATCATGGGGACGTTTCAACCGGTTTCAATTTTCCCAAGAAAATTAATCCAATGGACAAAACTAATGGTTGTAAGTTTTTTTTGTTTCAGGTTTTTGCCAATCTGTTACAAGTTGGTTTGTCGCTATAGATTGATATAAACTGCGGATTTCCCTAACCCTGCTTAGCGGAGCTAAATGCCAACTTGCCTATCTTCGGGGCCGCACATTCTACAATAGTTGGCCCTACGAGTTGTACCTTACTTGGTAGGTGGTATGTAGGTGGTATGTAGGTGGGTAATTGAATCTCTTCATAAGCTCGGAAGTCGTGGGATATGTGCCAGATAATTACCAACCATAGTGAGAAAACAAGGGATCATTTGGGTGTGTCTGGGGGTATACCACCCAGTTATGGCTATTAAGCGATGGAAACAATGATGACGAATCAGTGGGTTGAATGTTTTTTTCCCAAAACATCAGGTACAACACCTCTTGACGAGGTCGAAAAAAGCTAGGGGGCTTGGCCGCCCCAAGAGGATCTGATGGTTTTTGTACTTGCGGGTTTGGAGGGATCTAAAAATGTGTGGGTCCATGAGCCCAGAAACAGATAGTAAACTCTTCATCAAGTTGTCTTATCGCCATCAACTCACCATAGATTATCACTATCAAAACTAGGGAAAATCTTGGAGGCCCCCTGAATCTTCAAGCATCCTCTGGCCCAGCGCCACAAGATTCAGCACTGAGATCCCAACGGTTGGGCGTTCAAAGGTCAGTTCCACCTCAGCTGCAAAAGGGATCATGAGGATATGCACCTTGACATCAATCCACCCCTTCAGTAACTTCACCAAACTTCCACCCCCCGGTGCAGTTGGAGTGATTTTTGTGAGTATAACCATGGGTTATATAACCCCTATAAGTTGGGACAAAAGCCATAGAAAGCTATGTTTATATATCTCCCATGATGCCAGTATCCCATGTGTCTTCCAGGTCTAAGTCGATTTTTAATAGATCTATAATGATATATGATATATATATATCCATTACAATTATTTTAATCCCCATCTAGTGCGACTACATTATTGGAACTATAATACCAATTTAACAGTGGTTAGTGACCAGTAGATCTAAACATGGTTATTCATTCATTATCCCATTGCTATCCCATGATACCATTAGTTGTATGAGTTATATCCCCATTAGTTATATATCCTACAGGATGGTGCCCCCCAGTTATAAGTTGGTTTATAACCCCATCTAAATATAATTATTTGCGTATCATACACTATTGTTATAACATAGTATATTATAATTATGTTCACGAACTGAGCTAACGAACTGGGGCCCCATCCTGTACTATCCCATTCGTCTTCCATTAGTTATATTAGTCTCCGATATTATTATCCCATTAGGTACCAGTTAGGAAATTTTATTACGTTAGTGATATTAGTTATATTGAATGTAGCAATCCACAATCTTCGTCATTTTCGAGTTAGCTCAAAACATGTAGCTAGCTCAATTTCAGAAGGGGTCATGTGTTTGACTTTAATGTTGTGCCGCTGTCTAAGCAGATTCGGCCCAAAACGTGGCTCCTAAATTTCTCGGCTGGAACAGGGGTACCATCTCTATTAAACGAATCATTTGGGACTGAACCTGGCAATTAAACACATTGGGAACAATTTGCAGGCTCGCTCAAGTGGAACGAGCTACCTCAGCAACACCGCCTAGCTCAAACACATCGCTCTAGCTCAATGGCATCGAGCTGGCTCAATTTTTCGCGCGTTTTTTTTCCGTTTTTTTTCGTTCAAACAAATTGAGCCAACTACGAGGCGCTGAGCCAGAAACGAGGCATTGAGCCAGCTACGTGGCACTGAGCCAGCAACGAGGGAATGGTGAATCTGCACTGTACGGGGCCAATGGATTTTCCGATGCAAAGGTTCTGCACTGCCAGCTTCCAAATTGCTTGCTGCGTCTTGCAGGTGGCTTTCATCTGGCACAGCTCGGGTCCAAGGACGGTGCCGCAGCACTAAAACACAATGGCAGTGAAGGACGGATCGGGCCCGCGGCCGGCAGCCCATACCAAACGTTGCTTTCTGAGCTGCCTAGAAGCTAGCTGCTAGCTTCAAACCCAACATGTCTTTTCGAACTGCTTGACAAAAGTTGCTTCTCTCACGCGCTCCCCCGCTACAGCAGGGGTCGGCGGATTATTGATTAATTCTGGCACCATGTGAGATAAAATAGAAGAGTGGCAGTCTATACATATGTATACATATATAACCCCGACCGTACAATTATGGTCAATCTGAGGCAACACCAGTTTTCTTGAGCTGGAGGGAGATTGGAAAAGCAACTACTGATTAAATCATATCCCCTAAGTCTTCCGTGAGTCTTCCAGGTACTGGTCTCCTTCATCCTCATGGTCTTCGTCGAAGAACGCGGTCGACGCCTCCGTCGACAGCGCGGCGGCGATGTCGGAGCTGCCGCGGCACCACTCCACGGCGTCGGCGGTACAGGAGGACCAGGTGGGGGACGGGCCCGGAGATGTCGTTTCGAAGCGGGAAAAAAAACGGGGCTTTAAGTCGGGGGTCAAAGGGATTTAGGGAGCTTAAGGATGATTTGATGGTGATTTACTGCGATTGATGGTGATTGGATGGTGGTTTCATAGTGATCTAAACAAAAACAGGGAGAAACATTCGGATTTAGTGAAACTTAATGGGGTTTAATGGGATTTTTAGTGCTGTTTAATGGTGAGAAAGATTGAATAGGGGAGTTTAAGGATGATGCAATGGTGATTTGATGGTGATTTAATAGTGATTTACTGGGATTTAAGGGTGATTTGATGGTGATTTAATGGGGTTTAATGGAACTTGATGGGATTTGATGGTGATTCAATGGGATTGATGGTGATCGGATGGTGATTTAATGGAATTTGACGGCATTTTATAGTGATTTAATGGCATTTCAATCCTGGTTGAATGGGATTTGATGTGTTTGACCGGATTTTTCATGGGATTTTGTTGGTGAGTTAAATTTTGAATAGGGTAACGGTTATGTTGAAACATGTGTCCTAAGCAACGAAAAACTGGCTTTTGGAAACACACGTGTTGATTTTTTGCCAGGCAAACTTTGACTTTATCAATCGGCATGATGGACAAACAGGGGTGAATTGAAACCATTTTCGCATATTTTCGCCTGTTTCAGTGTCTGAAACCATCCAAATATGAGATGCACCATTGTGACTCATGGCCAATACCCATGAAGTCCTGGTCTTTGCCGAACATATCTATAATTATGTAATGTGGGTAAAACAATAAACCATCCCCCAAATCGTCATAAATAGGTGGGATTAAAACCATTTCCTGTCATGGGTGGTTTATGACATTGTTTCACCCACATTAATTTGATTTACCATAGCCTGAACCACTATAATCAACCATGATGCACCATTGCTGATCCACCATTAACCATTGTTTTACCCACATTAATTGGATAATTTGATATACATCGATGTAATTTCACAGACGTGTGCTCAACATGGCCGTCTTCAGACGCTGATGAGATCCCCCCATGAAGATGGACCTAAGGGCGACAACTGGGTCCTAATTGAACCTTATTCAATTTTGGTGATAGTAGTTGTAACCCCAGGTCTGGTGGGATGTAATTATATTTTAAAAAATGTACATATGTATATAATGCAAATACATATATAATGCATATATATATTATACATAGTATATATAATACATTATATACATATTATATACATTATATATATTGTGTATAATATATATATAACGTATATATATATATATTATACACAATATATATAATGTATATATACATATATTGTGTGTATATGTATTTTGTATTTTATATTATATGTTCCGCATATATATATATATATACTATGTAAATATACACACTGTGTATATATATATATATATATATTATGCATATATATATATATTATGCATATATATATATATATATATATGTAAAAATAAAAAATATGTACTTGCATAGATGATGGTTGCCAATGATTGTATGACCATTTTTCAAACAAAGAAATTAAGCCATTAAGCCACCATTAAATTCGATGATTTCATGAAAGCAGAACTAAATCAGCATAGCCAGGTGCTGCGAGAGAAGTATTCACGCTGGCGCGATGATCATGCTCGGGGACCTTGGCAAAGGGATGCAAAGGGTGATTTTGACCAGATCAGTTGTGACGGCCAGAAAAAAAGGCGGCAATAGATCAATAGTATTACTGTACTTATATATAATTTGACTATATAATTAAGTACTATAAAAATAATATAACCCATATATCGATCAATGGGTATTATATACTACAAAAATATAGACATAACACCAGAAATATACTTATGCTTACCCACAACTTGGAGGATCATCTCTCATAGCAAGTGGTTAATAATCATAGTTATCATCCGGTAAACATACAAAAAACTACGGGAAAATCACCATTTTTTTTTTTGGGGGGGGTAAATCCACTATTTCTATGGCCATGTTCAATAGCTATGTTAGTTTACCAGACGGTATCATCCAGTTATAGATGGGATAAACCACGAGTCTCGGGACTCATCAGGGATATCAACCACTGAGCCCCAGTGATGCTCATAGGTAGGTGAAGGTTTAGGTTTATGGTAAATATATTGAACTAGTATTCATGGTCTATGACTCCAATCATTATGGTTTTTCATGCTTATAACTATAGTATTCATGGGGTTTACAAAGCAACTTATAACTAGAAGTAGGCCTCCAGCTTGTAGTTCTAGAGTTACAAGGGGTGGTACTTGTGGACTTCACTCTCAAGTGGATTCGCATCATGTCACCATCTCAAGTCGAGTTCACTAGCATGGACAACCACATCTTTGGTTGATCAACATTTTCTCTGTATTTGTTCCAAACCAATGTTTGGTATGGTATTTTCTTGTATACAGTGTTTGTTCGTGAATAGTTCACTGGACTGCTTGAAGCTTTAAGCATATGGAATCCTCAGCACTAACAGCTTTGTTAATCATGATTGCAGCCAGTCTGCATCGCTCGTACCAATGTCAATATGGGCATTGTATGGCATTGTATTTTACTTTCAACCTAGCAAGGTTTGAATTATTTCAACCTAGAAAGCTCCAATTCTCCAGCCCATGGTATGAAGTTACGAATATGTTCTTGGCTACTTTGGAATGTTCAAGACTTACCCTCTAGTAAAAATTATGGAACATCGCCATTTTATAGCTGGGTAAATCAACTATAAATGGATATAAATGGCCATTTTCAGTAGCCATGTCAGTTTCCCAGAGGGTAAACCCAGCAACTGGTTCGCTGGCTCCCCAACATAGGTATCAGGTCGTCGGCGGAGCAGCGTCATTGAAGCTGCTGGCACAGTACTGGTCTCGTGCCGAGCTGGGAGTTGGTGCAGCGCAAAGAATCCGGCTGCGACGTTGGTCGAAGCAGCAAAAGTAGGATTTGACCAGGGTTGAATAACTGAAATTCAAGAAAATGGTCGTGGCAGGCTTTAACAATTTAACTTCAAGAAACATTGCCGTAGAACCAGCAACACAATTTTGGAATTTGACAATGTTTTAGCAAGAAAATAGTAGTTGAACCAGCCAAAATAAGCTCTTAAATGGTTGTATCATGGTCTACCGACAGAAATGGTTGTTTAACTAGCAAACATGCGGTTTAGCAGAACAAACGATGATCAGAAGCCCAAAAATCATGGGATTGACACATGCGGATTTCACCGCTGTGAAAGAAAGCTATCTCTACCTGAGATAGGTCCAATGATTTGTGTATTTAAGAGGGGGATTGACACCACATTTCACTGGGGATAATGGGAAGATAATAACGAAAACCATGCAAATCACAGCAACAAGAGTAGTAATTTCTGTACATAAAGAAGTCCCTGAACTCCATGGTTCTGAAACAATTTTTCCGATGTATATGTATAGTATATTATATATATATTGTCCATACATATCTATCTCTATATATCTCTATATCTCTATATCTCTATATCGTTATATTTCTATATCTCTATATCTTTATCTCTATATATCGATATCTATCTATATCTATCTATATCTATGCAATATCTAGAATATCTACAATCTATCTATCTATCTATCTATCTACCTTCCTATCCTATCCTATCCTATCCTATTTCCCACAGAGACCTGTAGAAACATGACCTCCACAGGTACTCCACCGCCGAGACGGGCGGTCACCTGCACTCCGTGGGCGGCTTCTCGGTGCTGCAGCCGCCGCGGCTGGTGCCGTTGAGGCGAGGCTCGGGGGCGAGCCGCGCATGGCGCGCCGGAGTTGCCCCAAGGATTCACCAAAACAACGGGCAGAATTCGATGGTTTATGGTGGATATAGCGAACTAGTTCATGGGGGTTAAAGATGATATGGAGGTTTCCATAGTCATGGGGGTACCCAAAAATAGCTGGATGGTCGATTTCATGCAAAATCCTAGCTATAAATGGATGATTTCGGGAGACCCCCATTTCAGGAAACCTCCATATAGACTTGGAATAGAATTTCAAGCAAACATGTGAGTTGATAGAAGTTGATTTTCGAAAAAAAGGTTTTGTCTTGAAAATTGGTGGTGGATTGAAGATATTCAAAGAGCCAAAATGGAGAGTTAATGTGATTTAAGCGGCAAACTTTGAGATTTCAGCAAAAACATGTGTGTTTCAGCAACAAACATGAAGATTTCGACGGCAGTGGTCATTGCAGTAGGTTTTCATTGAGATCTCATGCCCACAAAAAATGGAAAACTTCAGAAAGATAGGCACCAGAATTTTCAGTGCCTTGATCTCAAGAGATTTTGGGGAATTGCAACAAATGGCCAACAACCAACATTACGGGCATCAAGATGGAAGACCTTGGGAAACACCAAGTTTGGTCATCTGGAAAGCCTCGATTTTTTGGGTGACCCAGGAGATCGCAGAAGTTCCGAACGGAACGGAAATTCAGAAAGACATGAATGAAGCGATCCACATCGGTCAGTTCCCCATGTTGTTGTGGGAAAAGGTTGAATCATATTGAATCATTTTGAATCATATTGAATCATTTTGAATCATTTGAATTGTATTGAATATCACATTGAACATCACATTGAATGTTCTGAATATCTTGTAGTTTCTGTCCCCAGTTTGATAGCTCAAATCGACTTTCTCTTCGACCGACTCGGGGGATCTCTAGTGCTGCCCAGGGATGATGAAACTCCCAGCGACGGAGCAGGTGGCTGTGGGTTCGAAGGGAATCTGCAGAATAGCCCAACGCAATGGAGGTTTATAGCTGGGAACATCCAAAAACATCATCGAAAATATAGCTGGGTGATGTTCCATGACCATTTTTGATTCGAAATTGGGATGTGTTCAAACATCCAATGGGATGTGTTCAAGCATCCAATGGGTAACTCGATGAACCAAACTTGGGATGATTTTCACCTTGATTTTCACCACGATTTTCTGGGTAACTCTGGTTGTCCTTGAGAAGTCCATGATAATAATTATATGGGTTTTCCCCGGAAAGTAACCATCAATTGGTGGCTGATCGGGATGGAGATAGATATGAGCTAGATCCGAGTTTTGTTGGGCTCAAGAGCTAAGCCGACATCAACTCGGAGTTCCCCCAAAGATAGAAACAATTGGACATGTGTTTGCAGGATGTGAAAAGATGATGTTGTCCCCACGTTTTTCAGGTTTCCTCAAGTCTTCAACCACTCTTTGGGGGTTGCTATTGTATCCCAGAGCTGGATGATGTTTTTTTTTTGATCTTCGTCCCAATCGCCAAGATCAGCGGATTTAATCCACATTCATCCCCCATAAACCCCCTTTAGATATGATTCCCTATTGATAAAATCATATGGAAAATCATCTAATTCCATGGAGGATGGTGGATTCCCCTTTAGGATGGCCATGATAAATAACCCATTGAATCCCCATTGATTCCCTATGAATTCCCCCATTTTCCGTGGTGATTTCGCATCGCCTTGAGGTCCAGATGTGGGACCTGAGGCCATTCTGGAAAACTGGCTCCCCAAGCAATGGGTAAACTCAGCCATGACTTATCCGGTGTGATTATGTAGTTTATAGGTCTTGTATACACGGTTATTATACGTCATACATTAGTTATAACCTCTAAACATGGTTATGAGTTTGATACAATTATAACGTATTATAGAGTTATAAGTATAGTTGTTAAACTAATCACATAGAACTATAGTAATCTCATGACTATGTCATACTATATAAACTTATAAGACTTTATAGTGGTAGGACTTTATCCTCAACTGGGTAAGACCAACAACACTGAAGATGTAACCAAAATACATATAGTTAGGGCTTGTTTTGGTGATTTATGGTAGGTAAGTTGGGGTGACCTGTGACTTATGGGCATAACCACTGTGATTGCACCGAAGTCGGAAATGCACCTCGAAGTGGGGCTGCACTGGTGTAATGGGATCAGTATGAGCACTTATACAACCTTTTGTCAATGGATTGGTTTAAGGGAAAATTGGAACCGGAAAGCCACATATTTAGCGAGAAAATCTATGGGTTCCTGTAGATATCCCCCTTAAACCAATCCATTGATCTTGGGAAACCCTTTCGGATATACACTGAATGGGTCCCAACAATAATCCTGAGCCATAGAAAGTGGACTTTCACTTAGCATCGCTTACCCTTTGGTAATTTAGAATAGCTATAGAACATTGCTATTTACCATGGGTAAGTCATCTAGCAATTGGCAATCTATACCATGGCTATCTTAGTTTACTGGAGGGTGAAATTTTCAGCGTGAAATTTCCAGTGGTTTCTCTTGATTTTCCCAATGAACATGGCCATATGCTGAGTCAAATCCACCATGTTGAGACAAACCTAAATCACATCGTTGGTTAGGCACCCCTCATCAGACATTAGATATGTACTGTATATATATATATACTATGTAAAATTGTACACGTACTGAATATACATAATGTGTATATGTAATTCAATGTAACCTAACGTAACGTAATGTAATGTAATGTAGCGTAATGTAGTGTAATGTAATGCAGTGTAATGTAATGTAATCTAGCGTAATGTAGTGTAATGTAATGCAGTGTAATGTAATGTAGCGTAATGTAGTGTAATGTAATGCAATGTAGTGTAATGTAGTGCAATGTAATATAATGTAATGTAACGTAACGTAATGTAATGTAATGTAGTGTAGCGTAATGTAGTGTAATGTAATGTAATGTAGGTAGGTATGTATGCATGCATGCATGCATATGTATATATATACATAGAAAGATATCGTAGAAGGCGTTATCTTTGTAAAACATTTCATCGTATCCCTATGGTTTATCTCCTATTTTGCCATAAACTAAAATTTGGCCATTCATCTCACCCACCTGTTAAAGACTCATTTCATATCAGGCTGATCATGCCGAGCGACAAGTCTCACCAGGTGCGGGAAATTCTGGACAGCGGAGGTAGCACGAAATACATGGCCCATTTAAATCAATGTGTGGCAAGAACTAATGAACCACTACCTGCAGAGCATGGTTTGGTTGATCTCTATATCTATATATGTATATATGTATACATGTATATGGCCAATTGATGGCAAAAAAACAAATCATTCGTCATGGCAAGAGAATTTCACAACAGAAAAGAGGCATTCGGAATGGCAACCCATTAAGGTATATACCCTTCACCAGTTGCTCACAGGAGCCGTGAGCCGTCAGAGTTCGCAGGCGGTGAAACCGCTGGAGTTTCGTATCTTAAGGCAACATATGGAGAGGTCATGGGATACAACATATGCGATATAACATGAAATAAGCACACTTGGGTACTTCCAGAAAAAGATGCAGACATGATTTAACTTACATGTTTGGTCGGCATTTGATAGTTTTGTGCATCGTTTTGGGGTTTGCTATACCTGTGAAACGCTCATGGGGGTGCAGTTCCACTTGTAGCAAGTCAAGTGGGGAATGGTATGTGGCCATAGCTATTGGAGTTATGGGTTGCGTCAAGTTGCATCCGAAAGGTTGGGGGTGAAATCTAGGCGTCTCAAGGCAAAGCTGTTGACGTCGGATCGCAAGGACGGGACTTGGTATATCGAATGTATACCAGCAACAATTTAGGGAATCTAGTTATTCCAGTATCCAACTATCATCTAGCGGTTTGGATTAAATCTTAGAAAAACTGGATAACCCAGTTATTACTGTTAGGATTATATCATGTGAATTATGATGTAAATGATTCTCATTGTTGTATCATCAGTTATTTGCTGCAAATGATCTCCAGTGAATGGTTATGATTGTCCTATATATATAGCAATTCATCTAGTAAATGATTAATTATGAATCTAGATACTGTACATGATCTCGAATCTCCAGTTAAGTTATTACTGTTAAGATGTGGAAATAGTACAATATCCACCATTATCCACTATCTCTCTATATAAATATACGGATATTTCTATGTAGAATATCCACTAATGGTAGATAAACATCAAACATCTGTTAGTAAGTGGCTTATAAATTACAAAACTATCCCAATTATAATCCATAAAAACGAACTAGTTAACTAACTGAACTCCATTGCCCATCTAAGTATGGATAGATATCCCCAGAATGGATCCAGCCGTTTCGTTCCAGGTGCAGAGTTTTCTGCAGGCGGCTTCAGGGGAACCATCCAGCCTTGCAGGCCGTCGGTTCTGGACAAAGGGTGGGGGAGTGGCGTCTTAAGCATATGTAAAATGCTGATTCAATGGGAATGAACTGGGTATGTATATAGATATGATATATGTATTATATCATCAACTTGATGATTAGCATTTAAGAACATTTTTTGTTTTGAACATAATCCAAAAGGCAAATTTAAGACTCAACAATGGCGATTTTTAGCCATGTTTTAACCAAGGAACATGGTGTTTTCACATATCAAAAAATGGGATCTGGCACGAAACAAGTAAGGATTTAGTCATCAAGAATGGGGATTTTAGATGATTTACCATCCAAAATGGTGAACAAATCTCACGCAATCCAACAAACATCGGGTATTGGCCATCGAACATGTGCATGTTAATTTCAGCATAAACATCCAAAATTGTGTTTTTCAGAAGCAACACGTTATCAAAACAACTTGGGATTCGGCCATCAAAAAATGTGGGTTTTTGCCATGAAACATTGGGTTTTCCTCCCTGGCCGTCGCAGCATGTGAACAGCGCAGGTCGCGCATGGCGCAAGGCCGCTGGTGTGGTGCTGGCATTGCTGGCGGGCAGCTTGACGGGGGTGCAGAGTCACTTGGCTGGGAATGGTGGGTTAAAGGGAAATATATGGATGTAGTGGGGATATCTATGGGATATTAAGGCTTATTAAGCATTGAACAGAAAGGTTGATAGATGTTATATAATCGTATTTAATAGTGAACAATATGATTTAACAAAGTTACTTGGCTCAGCATGGTAGGTTTTCACAAAATGGTGGATTTAAGCATCGAGACTTGGGAATATCATGGGGGGTTCACTTGCAAACATTGGGGATTGATGGTTGATTTATTTGATTTTGTCAAAAGTCAGATTTTTTGAACTATCAGGAATAGATATTTAATGGATATATCAAATTTAATGGATATATCAATGGGAAATTAATACAGAACCATACATAACCAACTACAGTAACAACTGCATGATATTTCATGGAACTCTGGGGGGAACTAGTGGATTTTAATAATATATATATATATATCTATAATCTACTAGTAGAATCCAGCAGAAATAATCCACGAGTGAAAAATCACCATTGCATAAAATGGTTGTAGAACTGGTTGTAAAAACTGTTGTATGTATTTAACAACTAGTTCATGGTGATTCAAAATTCTACCAGAACTGGATTTCAGCAACCATCAACTCCGAAACACAGTTGCTTTCTGGCACAGTTTGCGCGGTAACCAAGGTGTGCCCGCATCGCTGGTCAATCAGAGGCGGCAGTTTCGCCATGGTCCGTCAGAAAATGGTGGATTTAAGCTGCAATTTAATGGCCAGGTAACGGGGAAATGATCTTCCAAAAAATTTAAACGTGGGTTTGAAATGATCCCCTTGTCTAAGCAATGATTTTTGGTGTTTGCGACATTTCAGACACCATACTTCGACGGGATCGCTCTTGGGATGATTGCGTCCGCGCATCCCCGTCAAATGGGGAGGATCGGATTCAAGCGTTGAAGAAATGGGGATTTTTTACGGGGCAACGGGCAATGGGGAATTTTCATGAACCATACAATGAAGCAACGCAGGAACCATTTTGGAAGTTTGACCAAGCTCCGAAATCCCCAAGGTAGGTGGCATGGTACCCTGGAGCCATCCATGCACTTTTCAAACTGTGGGCAGTTTGTTGGTGACCTCCAAATCATCTGGCTTGACGAGTATTTTTTTTCTTCAGGCAGGTTTGAAACCAAACAGCCTCAATCCTGAAGCAGCTGTGAATTTCATAGAAGTTGAAATCACTAACTCTTTAACATGCCCACCCCGACAATGGCAACTTTTGATATGTTGTAGCCTCTTCAAAATACGTCCATCATGATATAGCTATAGCCTCAACATGGGATACCAATGAAGCCACGAACGGCTGGTCAGTCTTCGCATCAAACATCAAGAACCACTTGAACCAGAACTATTTTTAGTTGAACACCAATTTGTGTTTCTTATCAGCCCTTTTTTATTCTTTCTTTGTATTTCAACTCACCATCAGTTCTTGGTGAAAGCTCCCTTAAGTCCTGAAACGGCCCATCTGCACTAGGCACAAAGATGCCCCTGCCACCAACGTGGTTTTCCCCCAGTGCTTGGGCATATACATCTGCAGTAGTCGCTTGGCTCCAAAACAAGCAGCGGTGTTTCAGGATAGCCACCCATTTCAGGATTGATCGTTTAGAAAAAACCCATAGCAATGGTAAGTTTGGGGATGGTTTGCTGGTTTGCTATATTCATTGCTTTACTAGCGTAACATTAGGCTACATTACCCACTGGATGGCCAATTTTTCGAGATTTCGTCGCGGTGAAAAACCCTCTGGTGTCGGTCACGTGGCTTACTGGAACATAGAAAAGTGTCCCATGAGTAGTTCGGGGATGGTTTGATGACGGAAGAGTAACCTCCAGAATATGGATCATTCCAGGCATATCTCACAACTATAACCATTTCTTTTGGGTTCCAAAGCATTTCTGCCTGACAAGGGGTGCTGCTTTTTAGGCTACACGACATGTTTGATTGCCGATCGAACAAAGTAATGGATGGGGAACTGTCTGAGAATGAGCAAACAAACGGTGATTTTCAGTTTTGAGACTGGGAATGTGATTGATGCAGGCACCAAAATGTGGGCTTTCAACAATGATCAACAGTCACCCTTGAGATTTGTTCCTGGCGATTTCAGATGTTCCCACCAGGAAGCCTCCAAAAAAAAACATGGGGATATGGCGCAAAGACACCAGGGTGAACTCCACCATGACCCATGACCCATCGCCGGAGGTGCTATCTATTTGATGTTGGGGGGCCCAGGGCGCTGTGTGAACAGCGGGCCTCAGCTGTTTAGGTCATGGGGAAATCATGGGGATATAACTATGTAATTACTATATATACTATCTGGGTAAATTATAACGACCTCACGTCGCGACCGAGCCCTGGAATCATGGTAAGGGAAATCATCCCCAAATGGCCTTAATTCAGGTTAGTGAAATATTATAATTTACCCAGATATATACCCTCTGGTAATTCAACAAAGTGAACTGGAAGCCATGGCACATAGAAATAGTTGATTTACCGAACTTACAGATTGTGATTTTCCAGTTCGCGAACTGTTAGTTAACCATCAGGTTATTTAACATAGCGAACGGGAAAATCCCCAAAATAAATGGAGGTTTCTAGCTGGGAAAATCATCTATAAATGGACCATTTTCCAGTTCGCTATGTTAAATAACTAGAGGGTATATGGGATATGATATACACACTGGTAATGAAACGTGGCTGGAATATCCCCTGTAAATGGAACATCGTCTCTGAATGGGGGATTTTCAATTGCCACGTTTGATTCTCGGAGGGTACAGCATAAACTCGGCTGGGTAATCTCTGGATTTCTTCCGCATGAGGACACCCAGAATCCACAGTTGGAGGTTTCCTGAAATGGGGGTACCCGTAAATCATGGGTTTTCCATGATAAACCATCCATTTTGGGGTACCATTTCCAGAAACCCCTAGTTTGTCTTTTGGAGCAACAACTTGTCATTGAAGCCGAGGGCTTGGGATCTACAAGGGCAGATTTTAAAGAGGCAAAGCATCTGATAGGTCTGGGACAGATGACAAGAATCATTGAAGAGTTTTTATGTGCATATTTTGGACTCTTTCACAGACAACTACTGCTTAACTCAACATCTATAGACAGTAAATTCCTATAAAGAATTTCCACATGTATGACCTTTGTGACACCAATATTGCATAATTTTAACTATAGATATATCCATCATAAACCATTAGGTTTACTCTTGTCATAAACCAACTTCCCTATCATAAACCACCTGAACACATGGTAAATCCCATCTACCCTCTGGTAATTTAAAATAGCTATTGAACATGGCACATCTATATCATTTAGTTCGTTGATTTACCTATATATTAAAGATGGTGATTTGCCCGTTTGCTTTTTGTATGTTCACCAGAGGGTAAACCCCTATCATAACCAACTTCTCGTCATCATTTTTTCCACCAATATGGTAAATCCCATCGAAATCCCATCGAAATCCCACATGAAATCCCATGCAAAGTTCCACCATGGCCGAGATACTCCGCGGCCGCCAAGCTGGCGGGCTGGCGCGTGCCGCATTCTCCCATCCGCCCGGCCTATTTGAGCGGCTGCGTGTGGGCGGTGGGTCCGGGAAGCCTAGGATCAAGGCATGCTCGACTCAGTGGGGGCCGATCTTCGCTGCCAGTTCTAGATCCTCAACATGGCCAGCCGTAGCCGTTGTGTGTTGCACGTCGACCCCGTGTGTTTCATCTATGGCTGGAAATCAAGCCCTTTAGTGACCGATGATTTCCCCATAAAAATACCCTCCATGTTTGACAGTGGAATTTTTCATATTTCCGGCGGAGCCATAAAAATCCACTGCATTTCCCATGAAATTTATAGTGGATTCTTCCCATTGATTTCCAACTGATTTTCCCTAATGGATAGAATAAGCCAATCAAAAACCAAGGCTTTACCTTCATGATCACCGGCATCTCATCTCTTGGCTTCTCCATCGGCTATACGTGTCCTGGATGGAAGATGTGAATTGCGGGGATTTGCCATAGTTGGATGTAAGAAACCCAAACTTGTGATAATATTAATGGTGACATAATGGGGATTTATAACCAATGACTATGATGTACATGAAATAAATGGATTAACATGTTCTAGTTGGGGGCGCATCCCAGTAAGCGTTTTTTTTTTCAATACCCGGGGTGCAGCCCCAAGCAGGGGAGAGTTGGTTTCAGTCCAAGTAATGATCCTTTCAGATTTGGGTTGAGGTTTCCCAAGAATCTTTCCACAATAGATCTTATTTACGCTAGAAAATTAGGTTTTTAACCATGGTCAAGTCGCTGAGGCAGCGGCGTTGTGGATCATCACAGGTTCTTTTTTACAGCCAGGTTGTTTTAGCTTCATATCATAGTCAAATTCATAGATCATATCAAAATCATAGAATTGGATTATGGGAAAATTTACAGGAAAGCCCTATATTTGATGGTAAAAACCCATGGGTTTCCGGTTAAGATTTTCCCTTAAACCAATCCAGTGACAATACCATATGAAAATCATGAAACATAAATCCTGAATTTGGCTTCCTGGAGGGATTCCGGAGGTCCCCAACCAAGCCCAAGCCGCTCTCCGCTACGACTGAGGCTGGATGCTGTGGGGCCCGGGGACTTGACGGACCTGTAGGACCTGGAAAACCGGGGACGTGCTGTGGGTATACCAATGGGATAACATCACTTACAAGGGATGATTTTCATTGAGATATTCAGATCATTGGATTATACAATGGGTATATCTGATGGGATAACCTCAAGTACAAGGGATGATCATATGTGAATTGAAATTTCCGTGGTTTTTCGTATCGCAAGGGCCATATTTTGAGACCAAACATATGTCGGTGACCGAGCTTCATGGTAGGGACTTAATGGAAGTTTATTCCAGGTAAAACTCTGAATTTAAGCTGGGAAACAAGAAACTGAATCTATGGATGGTCTGGTTTTGATCAGTGGAGGTCAAGTTGTCACAGCCCCAAGTGCGACTCATATGGGCGCGATGATGATTAAACATGTATGTGGCTTCCAAATTAATTAACTAACCATTGATTAACCATTGATTAACCATGATTGACCATCAAATTGTTTGGTTCCCTCTTTTCAGACAACCCCAAAGCTGGAAGCTTTGGGGATTTGGGTTAGGTGATCTCATGCCTTGGATAGCCTGGCTGAGGCCCATTGTGATTGCCAGTCTTCTATCCATTTTCGTCTTCAAGGATCTTCCAGCGGATGGATGGGTACCGACTGTAGCACCTGTTTTTATTGAATGGGTCTGGCTTTTAATTTTCAGCTGCTCATGTTTTGGGGGTCACTTTGTGATTACTTTCAGACTTGGATTTGGAAACTGGAAAATGATGTGCCTCGTTCGATGATGATATTTTTCGAGAGACCAAAGGGTCCGTTAGTGGCTCGCACTGAAAGAACTTCTCCAGTGTACTCCATGTTGAATCTGAAGCGTTGCCCCAGTGGTAACCCCAAGGCCCTGCCCTATAAGGTGGACGCCCCCAATCTATCCAGATTTGAAGCCGGATTCTGTCAAAACTTATGTGCCCCCTCTGCTGGGCATTGTTGTCCTAGACTTGGTACGAGTATAGCACTGTTGCAGTGACTGGATCGTTAGGGGGTTCATGCCATGTGGGCATCCTTGTGTTTGGTGACCTAAACCCCCATGTTTGATGGCCAGCCCCCGATCTTTTGTTGAAGTCGCCCATCTTTTTTGTCTTTGGTGAATTTCTGTCAACTTTACTTAGGCTTATAGTAATCTCAAAAAGATGGAAAAGTCCTTCACCACTATTTTTTTAGGATCTGTTTGTTTAGACATCATAATTATTGTTGGGTTGCTATACCCTCTGGTACTTTAACATAGCTATGGAAAATCACCATTTTATAGCTGGGAAAATCCACTATTTCTATGGCCATGTTCAATAGCTTTTTGTATGTTTACCAGAGGGTACATTCCCCGAATTTTGGAGACCGAACTTCTGAATCAGCTTCCAGGAGATCACGGATCGACATCAATTGATTCTCTACGGTGTCCCGATGGGGGTGAATGGGCAATTTCACCCAGAAGATGTCATGGGGATGTCATGGGGATTTTTTATATAGCAATGATAATATCATTATAATATGATATATGATTCATGAGTTCTTGTATCTTGGGATATACCCTCCAATTTTTTTTACAGACTGTTGGGAAGATCACTAGAAACCATGAACTTTTCGGGTATTTCACCTGAAAAAATCAGGTTGGTCAGTAGGGAACCCAATGTTTCTGGGGATCCCTAACTTTGAGAAACACCCATGCACGTCATTGAAACCACCAGTGATACACCGGCTTCTTGGCACGGCGAAAAAATAGCACGCTGCAAAAAGATATAGAAAGATCATGTAGCACTATTTCATCATTAGGATTTTTGCTGTTCTAAATTTGGGGATTACTTCTGTAGTTTTGGCACTCATCACTCATGTTATGGCCAAGTCATAGCCGTCCTTACACCTGAGCATGGCGAGATTCAAAAAATAGGAGAAATCAGGATTTTTCACCAGCACACCTGGTTTCTCCCTGGTTTCTCGTGGATTTATGGTGGAACCTGATGGAACCTGATGGAACCTGATGGAACCTGATGGAACCTGATGGAACCTGATGGAACCTGATGGAACCTGATGGAACCTGATGGAACCTGGATTTCTGCGTTTTTTTTTTCTGGTGAATTTCATCAAGACAACTGGGCATTTTTGAAAAGGTGATTTCTGGTTGAAATCCCCAGCGAATAACGAATCGAAGTAGTGGGACACATGTAATGTTGGATGGTCTTCACTAATCCGTGGGATTTGCTGATAAAAATTTCCCAATGGGAAAGCCACGACTTGGGGAACCTTTAGGGTTCCTCTTTAGCAAATCCCACACGGAATTCTGGTTCCATTTTGAGGACAACTTAACCACGATTTTTACAAAATGAATGAACATCATCTCATGAATTGATTCGTGTATTCTTCTGGTCAACTGTGCCAACCGGCTCAACAAACCTAGACGTTTTGTGGGCTTTAGATGGCTTAACTTTTGCCCACATTCGATTTGCATTATGAAGAAGGTTCAATCAGTTTCTGACGTGACAGTTGGTGGTGATTCTGCCCATTGAGTCCAACTAGACCTATGTGATCCTGCTTAGATGTTTCCAAACTGAGCTAAGTGCTTAGTAAGTGGGATATATATATATTTACTGGGTTACTAAGTGGGTATATGATATCCCATATCTGATATCTAATCCATATACGCTATTTCTTCACTAAGTGGGTATATCGTATCCCATCTCTTTTGCGAACGTTTCCCTTCAGCGGTCAACTGTGGCCACGGCGTGAAAAGCTTCTGTGTGTGAAAGCATCGGCTGCACTTTGGCTGGCTTTGCTGCCGCTGCCACTCATCTTGTGAAGACAAACACCTGCAACTGTTGCAAACTCGACAATTCCATGCCGATTTACTGTACATTTGGAACTGTTCACTTGCTGGTGCTTAGAAGGGAATGGATCTATCAATTCCATTAAATTCCATTAACCATAATCCATCATAATCCCATTCCCCCATTCCCTACGTTTCGCACCAGTTAAGGGCACTGTCCCGGTCGTGCCGCAGCATCTCCCAGGCATTGCTTTCACGCTGCAAGTGGTCGGGGTGATCTGTATGTCTTCGGCATCGAGCTAGGACTGGGGGATGCTTAACGCTGGTGCCAGCAGGTTACAAAAGGTACCACCAACACTGGGGATATATTGGGGGAGATGTCACAACTTCACCATCTAAACATGTTTTTTTTTGAGACATACAAAAAGTAACTAATTAACCAAGAATACGATATTTGGGTCTGTGTGAGAAAATTGGGTATCCAAACAAAAACAATGAAACAGGAAAAACTAAACTGGGTGCCACCATTTTGGGGTACGGCCAACATTGGGTGTATTTGAGGATACAAAGGTAATAATTAAAATGTTGACGTGCCCCAACATCAAATGATGTTCATGGGAATGTTTGCGGGTTTTCGTTGTCATAAACCAATGGGTGCCTCGGGTCTTGTCGCATACATTAGTTGACAACCCATTGTAATGGGGTGTCAGGAAGTTTCTCAATTCATCCAAAATTTGTGTTAAAACATATTAATGATGTAGAAATGGGGTGTGTTGATGAGTCAACAACCCATTGAAATTGGGAGTATCATGGGGTATAGCACTGCATCAGCCAGGGAGTGGATGGCTTATCCCAGGTGTTGGTTGCTTCAACAAAATCAGATCCCTCGACATGTTTTGCCAATCTCCATTACACAAAATGTTGCTTTGTCAATGAGGTATACCTCCAAATCGCAGAATTTTCAACACGGCATTTTCCAAGTGCTACGAATCCACCATTGAGTTGGACAGGGGCGATTTCCCATTCCAATATTGATGAATGCATTCCAATCATATTCCCAATATGATGGAATGGTAATATGAAAATGCCTTACTGAGGATATTTTATCATGGAAATTTTCATATTCCGAATTCCCAATGGTGAATGACAAATACCATATGACAAGAAAATTCCCAATTGGAGGTTTCCATAAATGGGGCTACCCCAAAATAGCTAGATGGTTGATTTCATGGACAAATCCGAATCTAAAATGGATGGTGACTGGGGGTACCCCCATGACTCAGGTTTCACCTCCAATTGGGAATGTACCCTCTGGTAAACATGACCACAAATAACTATGGAAAGTCACCATTAGTAACATTTTTAAGTTCGGTAAATCACAAAAAACTATCCATGGGCCATGGCTTCCAGTTCGCTTTTTGTGTGTCTACCAGGCCGGGTATTCTCCATGGAGTCCACATCCTTGGCCGCTGTTTACCAAACTCGCCTCGCCTCAGGGGTTAAGATGCGGTGAGGACTAAAAGGGAGGACCGGAGGACCATGGATTTTTGGTGATTTGGATGATTTTTTCGATATTTTTGCTGGATCTTCATGGATTTTTTGCTTATTTAATGGATCATTTGGTGATTGAATGTGTTTTAATGTACATAAAAAATGTTAAATATCATGGAAAAGCCATGAATGAAAAACCAACAATGGGATACATGGTTTCACCGTTTCACCAGATAAAGCTTTAAACGGGATTCAAACAGCCAAGATGAAACTAGACCAACCATTTTCTGGAGATTTATATGGCAAGCATTTGGGTCTAGATGTCAAAAATGGTGGTTGATTGAATGTTGATTGATTAGTAGTTTTGTGATGGTATAATGGGAGGATGGTAGGTGGGTCATAACCCATACAATATCTACATAACTGTGGATGTTCCATGTAGAACTGGGTGATGCCATGCTTATTGACCAAGGAACATTTTTCCTCCATATTTTCCGGTCGTTGAGACCAATTTTGGGTTTGAATTTCTGGATGGAAACTCAGTTCAGTAGCAAAATCGCTCAAAATCATACAATCCCAAGGATGTGAAGGGTCCTCCCTGCTTCCAGCTGCGCTTGAAGATGCTCCATCGTTGCGTCTCCGTTCCGTCAAAGTTGCAGCACGGGGACATGTTTTTTCGTCTCGGAATCGGTTTCGCGTTTCGCAGGGACCCTTGGTCTCTGGTCGAAAAAAGTGGCTGCGAGGTATTGGCATGGTCATAAGAGCATCAATCACCTGGTAATTTGAGAGCGTGCTATGGAAAATCACAATGGTTAGTTATGAAAAATCATCGAACTAAGTGGGCCATGGCTTCCAGTGTGAAGTTACAGGGTACAGGGGTTTCAGTACTGTTTGACCCTTGAAGATGTTTGGGAAGACGAACCTCTTCAGTTTTTAATATACTGCAGTCAACATGGGCATTCATATAGCAGATGTGAAGCAACCTGTGTCCTAGATCATCCATTTATAATATTTATAGTGCTTCCCGTGTCGAGGAAGGTATTGGTACTTACAAATGCCCCACCCCCGGGTCACCGGTACTCCATCCTATCGCAGCTTGCGGATCAGACTGACAGTTTGAGAATCAGCAGATGGACGACCCATAACACCCCCGGCATCTTCGATTCTGAGCCGAGCTGCCGAAAACAATCAGAGACTGCTGAAGCCTTGAAGCCAAAAAGGATCACTGGATTTGGTACTCCGCCATGAAAGCCATGAAGCCAAAGTTGCTTTTAGTACCTTGGCGATGGGATCAATGGTTGGATTTACCACCATTTTCCTGGGATTCTGTGACTTTTATATCCATTTTTGAAGGTGCAGAAAAACTGCTACAACCCGATGTTTTTGTTGGAACATACGCTGGGCAGCAGGGTGGACGGTTTTCGGTGGAGATGGCCTTCGCAGTTTTGAAAATTTCGAAATCATATAACTATAGCGTTCATGTATTATATATATATATATATCATATATCATATATTATATATCATATATCATATATTATATATCATATATCATATATCATATATTATATATCATTATCATATATTATATATCATATATTATATATTATATGTTATATATTATATATTATATACCAGTAGTACGCACAAGGCGGTGGCGGAAGTTTCAGAAATAGGAAACCTGTAGGAGAGGTTTGTTGTTGTGAATCACGGATGGCAGAGCGAAACCACTGATGGACTGAAAGATGATTGATCTCTCTCACTCTTTCTCTCTCTCTTTTGCTCTCTTTCTCTGACTATCAACCTACCAATCTATCTATCTATCTATCCATCTATCTATCTATCTATCCATCTATCTATCTATCTATCTCTCTCTCTCTCTATCTCTATCTCTATCTCTATCTCTATCTCTATCTCTATCTCTATCTCTATCTCTATCTCTATCTCTATCTCTATCTCTATCTCTATCTCTATCTATCTAACGATCGATCGATCGATCTATCTATTTTTCTATCTATCTGTCTGTCTGTCTGTCTATCTATCTGTCTCTCTATCTATCTGTCTACCTGTCTACCTATCTATCTGTCTACCTATCTACCGACTTATCTATCTATCTATCTATCTATCTCTCTCTCTCTCTCCCTGTCTGTCTGTCTGTCTTTCTATCTACCTGTCTATCTGTAAGCTTCTAAATCAACGTCAAAAACGAAACAATTCTGCGAGACTTCTTCTTTTTTTGCACTTGACAACATCCAAAACGAAGCAATTCTGCGAGACCTCTTCAATTTTTGAACTTGACAACATCAAAAACAAAACAATTCTGCGAGACTTCTTTCAAAATGGAAAGTAAAGTGCAGCGCTGACAGCCTCGTACCAATGCGTTTTGCGATTTTTTTAGTCCACCTGTCTAAAGTACTGCGCCTGCCACGAAAAATTGATGCCAGGTCATACGAAGTGCTGCACCTGTCACGCAAAATCATCTTAGCAAACCTACAGATCTGATGCTCCAAAATGCACCCC
>Ga0126342_10002044_pt1 | contig 30505 bp, 32 predicted proteins | sample Cyp1metagenome_FD_92528 | JGI IMG/M metagenome (GOLD analysis project Ga0126342, IMG submission 92528) | Coral microbial communities from Lord Howe Island, Old Settlement Bay, Australia - Cyphastrea 1 metagenome | ecosystem: Host-associated > Invertebrates > Cnidaria > Coral ...
GCCACAACGGCGTGCACTTTTTCGACATCTCAACTTCCAAAAGTGGTCCGAGAATGGTGTGCTTTGTACATTTTGACTTCGAAATGTGCTTCGCGCCACAACGGCGTGCACTTTTTCAACATCGCAACTTCCAAACGCGCTCCGGCGCTGAGGTGTTTTGTACATTTTGACTTGGAAATGTGCTTCGCGCCACAACGGCGTACACTTTTTCATCTCTCATCTGGCCAGGTGGCTCCGCACCCGCCGCTTTAGCGAGCCTACTTTTCGACCCTCCTGAGCCACAAATCATTGGAAAAACACAGTGTTCCGCGACTTTCCTACCTTTTCACGCATCTGCATCTTCTTTCTTCTTACCCTCTTTCTCTTCTACTCTTCTTTCTTCTAATCTTTCTCTTCTCTCTGCCTCTTCCCTGCTCTGCTTTTCATCTGTCCATACTGTCGGAAGTTTGACTTCTAAACTTCCTTCGACACACGTTTAAAAACTGAGGGGTTCAGAGGGGTCGTTGGATTTGTGTGGTTGGGTTCCTGCAGCAAAATGTCTAGGAGACTGCAACGAGAGCTTGATTTCACATTAACACTGTTGAAAACTCACAGCGCCAGAGCATATTTGGAAGATGCAATTGGTTTATGGACGCATATTTTCGATTCTCACGTCTGGAGGCGTCAAACACATTGCAATCTTTTCTTAATATCTTGTGGCTCACAAAGACTTTCTTCGAGCGATCCTCACCAATGACATGTGTCTGTCACTCTATCTGACATATATTCTGACATATGCTCTGACATGTATTCTGACATTATATGTGGCATTCTATCTGTCTATCTGGCATTCTATCTGACATTCTATATTATATATGTCATTCTATCCGGCATCTCTCTCTCTCTCTCTCTCTCCATCTCCAGGAGTCTAGCCAAAGGCTAAAGGCGCGCCAAGCCCACTGACAAGAAGGAGTGATTCAGCCCGCTAGCTAGCGTTATTGCTAGCTGCTTCATAGCGCCACTCCATGCCACGGGCAACAACGAAACTTCCACCACTATTCGACACAACAAATGAAATGGCTCAAAAAACATCGGTGTCTCTTTCAGAAGGGCATCTACATGATTTTGCACAGGGCTTGTTTGGAATAGAAGAACTCGGAGGTGGAAAGTACTGCGCCACAGCCACTCACTGCTCAGAAGGCTTTGGAACAAAGACACTAAACAACTGCCGCGGTATGATAGTTTTCGCGACCCTTCGCCAGCCGTTGACTCGATCTAACTCTAGAAAACAACGGTCAAGGGGGAGAGTCGCATCGGAAACAAAGACTTGCTGTCCATTGGAAGCTTCCCTGGAGGCATCGCCGGGTCCACATGCACGTCTCCAGAAAGTGGGAAAAAATTTCGTCGGCGATTCCGGCACAAGACGCGCCCCATATATTATAACGTTCTATTTGGCATCTATTCTGGCATCTATTATGGCATCCTATCTGATATTCTTTCTGGCATATGCTCGGGGTCCGTGTGTGCCCAGCCGGATCGGGAGCTCGCCATAGGGTTCAGGCCCGTGTGTGCCCAGCCGGATCTGAGCTTGCGATAGGCGTTCGCGCCCAGACAGAGCCGGAGCTTGCATACCCAGACTGAGAAGGAACTGAGGCTGAGCTTCTGGCACTTCCTGCGAAATGCGGGTCCATTGGTGCCCACAGCGAAAACAAGCTGGCGTGGCGGTGGCGGAGGAGCGCGAGGAAAAGGATGGAGGAGAAGGAGGAAGAGCGGATGCACCTTTGTCAAGATCCAGAGACCATCACATTCCCAGTAGGACCTGCCGATCCCCCATTTCGACTCTCAGAAAACCCAAGTCACAGAAGAGGTGGCTTCCAGGCATTCGCTGCAGTCCTGTTTGTTTCTGGGTCGGATTTGAAAATTTTGCCTCGAATTTTCCCGCCCCACCATGGCAATGATTCACCACACTGCTATCCTTAAATGCCTCACATAACCCAAAAGGCTGCAAACTTTAGAGAAACCTAATGTTCTTTTGTCATTTATGATGTTGAAAAATATTTTGCTATAGGCCTGACGCCCTCACCAAGGCGTACCCATGTTGAGCCCCAGCCAGCCCCTCCTGGAAAGCCCTTCCCTGCTCGTGCATCTGCAAGATCAATGGATGCACAAATTCAACCATTAGCATTGCCCACAAAGTCATGAAGCCGAAACAGAATAGAAATGACCACGCCAACGCCTGGCACAGATGCATTGTGGAAAACACAGCTGCATGGTGGTTCAACCCACCTGAAAATATCAAATGGTCAAAAAATAGTCAATTGGGTTCATCATGGTTCATTACCCAACTATAATTGAAAGAAAGACCATTTTGAAACCGCCGACCAGATCAACTATGTACACCTCAAGCCGGGCTGTGCTGAGGCGGACGTTCCCGAACTTATTTTTATGTAAATCCCGCGTATATATATATATATACATGGTATGAAGGAACGATTGCTAAATGACAAGGCATTCAATTGGTAACTGCAAAGGTGAATGAAGGGACGGACGACGGACGGACGCGCGGCCGGGCGGGCAGGCGAACAAAGGAAGGAACGAACGAACGAACAAATGGATGAGTGAGTGACTGCATGAAAGAATGAACGAACGAATGAATGAATGAATGAATAAATGATTGATTGATTGAATGAATGGCTGAATGAATGGCTGAATGCCTGAATGATTGCTGAATGCATGGCTGAATGCTTGAATGACTGAATGACTTGAGTTGATTTGAACTGAATTGGAACTGAATTGAATTGATTTGGAATTGAACGAACGAATGACGGGTTGAAGGGGCCCTTGAAAGATTAAGTTGCTAATTTCCGAAGGACCTTTCCTCTTCTGAGGTACATTTTCATTGAGCTACCTCTTCTCTGTGCCACCCACTTCTTGCGTTACTTCATCTTCTCTGTGCTAACTCTTCTTTCAGCGGCTTCTTCTTCGAGCTACCTCTTCTCTTACCAACCATTCTCTGAAGCACCGCTTCTCTGAACCAACGCGTTTCTGGGTAGGATTTCAGGGATCTTGAAATTCCACCCGGTTTTCGGGAAATCACTCTTGGACGGAATTCTTTGCCTGCAATGTTTGGTAGATCCAGGTGATTTATCAAAACTGAAAAAACCTTACACGCATTTACCCATCTTACCAACTATTCGCCATGTTTTCTTCATTTTAGGTTTGTTTCCAAATATGAATATGTCTCCCAAAATCCAAGGGCTTAGACTGTCAACCCCCCATGCTTGTTGAAATCCATTATGTCAACAACTATATTGATGAAACCCCTTGTGTTTGATGGTTTTGTACATTCCCATGAAATCAAAATGATTTCCCCATTGCTATTCCCATCAAATCTCTATGTTGCCCTTATTTTGGCTGGGCCCAGCCCACGCCCTGGCCTTCAGGCAGGTGGCCATCATGGCTACTAACTTCTGCAGCTCCCTGGGCTATGTAATGGGCTTTCACCGTCAAAAATGGCGATTTGATAGGTTTCAAAGTGGATTTTATATGTTTTATACCTTATAGCCTGGCCATTTAATGGGATTTAATGTGATCAAAGGAAGTTAGAAGTCAAAAACTTCCGACAATATGGACAGATGAAAAAGCAGAGGTGGGAAGAGTCAGAAAACAGAAAATGAGAAGAAAGAAGATCAGAGAAGAGAAAGAGTCAGAAGAAAGAAGATGCAGGCGCGCGAAAAGGTAGAAAAGCCGCGAATCACTATGTTTTTCGAAATGTCTTGTGGCTCCAGAGGGTCCAAAAGTAGGCTCGCTAAAGCGGCGGGCCCGGAGCCATCTGGTCAGCTGAGAGATGAAAAATTGCACGCCGTCGTGGCGCGAAGCACATTTCGAAGTAGAAAAAATGTTAAATCACCACATGCCCGGACCACTTTTGGAAGTTCGGACGTGGAAAAAGTGCGCGCTGTCGTGTCGCGAAACACATTTCGAAGTCAAAATGGTGAAAACACATAAAAACACCACATGCTCGGACCACTGGTGGACGTTCAACCACACCACACTACACCACCACCACCACAACAACAACAACAACTACTACTACCACGACGACGACGACGACGACGACTACTACTACGACTACTACCACTACTACGACTACCACGACTAGTACTACTACCACTACTATTTCTACCACTACTATTTCTACTACTACTACTACTACTACTACCACTACTACTACTACTACTACTACAACAAGGACGACGACGACTACTACTACTACGACTACTACGACTACTACGACTACTATACTACTACTACGACTACTACGACGACGACGACGACGACGACGACTACTACTACTACTACTTTTGCTACTTCTTCTTCTTCTACTACTACTACTACTGCTACTACTACTAGTACTATACTACAACTAATGCTACAACTACATCGACTACAACAACTAAAACTACAACTACAACAACTAAAACAACTACAACCACAACTACCACAGCCATAGCTACCACAACTACAATTGCAACTACAATTACAACTCCACTACAATACGCTACACTTCACAACATTACACTAACACTACACTACACTACAATTACAGCAGCAACTGCAACTACAGCTACAACTACAGCTAGAATTGCAACTATAAACTGCAACAACATCAACCACAGCTACAACTACAGCTACAACTACAGCTACCACTACACTACACTACACTTCACTCCACTCCACTACATTACACTACAACTACCACTACAGCAACAACTACAACTAGAACGACAACTACAACCACAACTACAACTCCACTACACTACGCTCCACTTCATGTTCAACACTACATTACCACTACACTACACTACAACTACGGCAGCTTCTACTACTACTGCTGCTGCTGCAGCTACAACTACATATATATATATATACATATATACAACATTGCAACTACAACATTGCAGCTACAGATACAGATGCAACTACACTACAATACCACTACGGCTACAACTACAACTAGAGCTACGACTACAACTTCAACTGCTACTACAGCTACAATGACAACATTATAACTATCACTGCAACAACATCAACTACAGCTACAGTACAGCTATATACAACTACACTACATTGCAACTACAACTGCAACTGCAACTACAATTACATTGCGCTACACTACACCACACTACATCCAGCACTTGTGGTTGAGGTGACCACTGCAACCACCTCAAAAAAGTTCACAACCACCCTTCGGTCCATCAGTGGGTTCGCTCTGCCATCCATGCATCACAACAACTCACCTCTCCCATAGTGTCCTATCTTTGAAACTTCCGCCACCGCCTTGTGCGGTACTACTGGTATTGATGGAATATTAATAAGGATAAATATTATATATACGTATATAATATGGCTTACAACTCACCAACGATAGTTAATCCCTTCCCCATTGAATTAAACACCTCCTCAGAAACCATGGTGAATGTAGGGTAACCATAGAAAGGGAATGGTTGCAGTAATATTAAGGGTATGGGATTATAGAATTTATGGGTGCTCAACTGTTCGGCATCTTTTGGCGGTTGCTATAGGCCAAAATGAAATCGAAAATGCGTTCCGAAACCCAGAAAAAAAGGTAACGTTTTCAGACACTTGCCTGCAAGTTTTTTACCTACTCCCAGCAGTTGCACACCACCAAGCACCACGACCAGCAGTACATCCCACCTCAAGGAGCGAGACTTCTGCAGAATTCTGGCCACTCGGAGGACGCGAATCACACGGAGCAGCCGCAAATCTTTCAAGAAACTCAGCTCTCCTGGGAAAACACCTGCAGGGGCTGTCACCCAAAGCAATAAGTGTTTGGGTGTATGGCAAGCATTGGAGCTTGGGGGATTTCCACAAAGACCAATGCCTATCTTATCCAGCCAAGGATCAAGTACCCTGTCTCTCTCTCTCTCTCTCTGATCATTATTGAAATGAACCGGCTGACAAGCAAGATACTAATGACAAGCAGGACATGTAAACGTAAGCTACTTCTTGAGTTGTAACATTCCCACTGTCCTTTCCATTTAGATTGTTCGGCGTGCTTGCAGATATCCCTGTGAACGCCTATCTACACCTTTGTCCTCAATGAATTCGTGCAATTGCGAATGGCTCTATATACAAAGCGGGTGGAGAGATGGTACCAGTCAAGCAACTTCATTCAGAAACAACTATATCGTATCAATTCTTTCTGGTAATGGAAATTCTCCATTACCATCACCACACTAGCCATCTATTGATACTGAATAGTCTATTCCAAGATGCAAAATCCACCCATTCTTGTGGCATAGGTGGTAACAACAGCATGCGTTTATCCCCAACTTGCATGAGTCATGTTGGCAAACCCGGGGTTTACAAACCAGTTACCCTCTGGTATTTGACATAGTTATGAGCAAACCCGTTCCCATAGCAAGCTGTGAAAAATTACCCCTTGCACCCTCGAAGAGCTGGAAGATTGCGTGAAGGTAGCCACAGAGCACCTGACATAAGGGGACATAGCGGGGTATCAACAAACAGAGAACCTCAGTGTCAGGATTGTCAGGGCTAATTATCATGAATCCTAAATTGGAAATTGGATCCTTCCGACAGAATCTTCGAAAAAAAAAGCACCTTGCATGACTCTGGCCCTGGCAATCCCATGACATATGTGTGGTGCCACATCCAAACAACAACATAGATACCTATAGGCTATAGGACCTCTGCGTCTGTTGGGAAAGAAATTGTTCAAAATAAAACGTGGAAATGACACACAGAACTTCTGCTGATGGAGACCAAGCACCGTGAAGACATCGAACAGAATCTCTGGCTTTTTGAAATGCTGTAAGCCGTCCACCCAGCAGCCAACCACCAATTCCAGTGTGTAAATGCCCAAACAAGATTCACCAATGATAGAGACATACAAGGGTGGCGGATCGCCCATGGCACGCGCGTCTGTGGCAATCAAAGTACACACGGTATCAATCCTTGGGGCCGATCTCATGGAAATCTAAGGGTCCCCAATCAGAAAGGCCTGGGCCAATGGGTCCTGAATCCCACTCAAACCTTAGGAGCACCTTTGGGGCACCCTCAGTCCAGAACATCGCTGCATTGATATCCTCTGGTTTTTACGTCTGAACGGCCTGGGTCTCGCCCGCAAACTGGGCCTCAGCCTCAAACTTTTGGCCCAAGAATGACTCGCGCACGTAATCCAAGTGGCCACCATCAAAATCTGGTTTTGGATATGACAAAGGAGCAGTTCTGGTTAGAGGTGCCCGGAAACAGGTGCAAAAATGATATCCAGATCTACATGCATATGTGCGACTCTTTCTCTGCTCAAGGATGATGAAAAACAGAGACTTGCATGGATTCTCATCGGACTATGCACAAATCATATCCGTTTGGTGGTTTCAACCCAGCTGAAAAATACGAGTCAGTTGAGGACCCTCTCAACACAACATGGTTGCAGATGCAACAGGAAAGTACTTGACTCCACCAGACTATTGCTGATACCCCTGTACTTGCTGCTATGTACTTTCATTCGTCTACTGGATATTTCCTTATTTTTCTGTCTGTTCATTCCTTTACTACTTCATGTGAAGCAGCATTTTTCCAAGCTCTTGTATGTTCTATGCCCATTCTTACTGTAACCGTAGTAAGATCGAACAAACCCAGAGTCAAAGTCCTCCCATTGTAGCATTTGATTCATGTTGATTCTGTATATGGACGTGTGTAAAAATACCATATCCCTAATCCTAAGTCGACTTGTGGGTCATTATTTTCCGTCTTAACATTGCCATTTGAGGTTCCATCCCCCAATCTGCAGACACACCGCCACGATACGGTTGTACATCCTACATATATATATATATATATATTTACAGAAATATATGTATATATATGTGTGTGTGTGTGTCTATAATTATATATACATATACCATTACCATCTATTACTACTGTACCATATACAGCCCATATCATCCACAGCGTCAAAATTATCGCGGTGAGGACGTTCACCGAGAGGTCGCTGCGCAACACTGCCGCCACCTTGGCCCTGAAACTGCTGGTCTCGGTCTCGCTGGGACCTTCCACCTGGCAGTTGGGGATGGCATCCAGGAAAAACCATGAAACACAATGGAAACACTTGGTTTTTGGGTAAAGATCCCCCGGAAACCATGTTTTCATAGGGGAGTTGCACATATTTGTGACCACTGAGCAGCGGTGGTCAAAAATTTTTGAGGGGATGGAATTAGCTGAGGGCGGTGCAGAAGCCCGTTGCTAAAGCCTGGCAGTTACCTTTGAAGGCCAAAAGGTTTCTATGACACATTATATTAGATATATATATATATATGTATATGTATCTAATTATCTGATTAATTATCTATATATCTAATTTGTATGTATATGTATCTAATTATCTGATTAATTATCTATATATCTAATTTGTATGTATATGTTTATGTGTGCGCGCATGTATCTACAATGGGGTGAAGCAAATAATAAATCATCCCCAATTTCACCAGAAATGGAATGGCATAAGCCCCCCGTCATTTCCTTCACTTTAGCCATCACGTTGTGAGGCACAAAACCACCCTTTATTTCACCCAAACAGTGATGCTCATGTTATGTGACCCAAAAAAAGAAACCGTCACACCATTGGTGAAGGCCGAGGGGACCAATTCTTCACTAAGTCTCATTCACTTCTACGAGTACTTTCATCATTGCATCTATATAATTACATCTATCGTATACTATATAATCATATATAATCAATATCAGGGCCGTCAGGACCCCTGTCATTTTCCAACTCGCGCCTTGTGAAATTCGGCCATCGATAACTTCTTCCGCCCAGCAGCAGGTGAACCCGACCTCGCGAATGGGCGGTGGGGAGCATCCTGCCATATCATGGCTATACGATGGCATATGTTATAAAATGCACATGTATATGTATATGTATATGTATGTATATATATATATATGTGTGTGTGTATGTATGATTATGTATGTATATATATCCACTTATGTATCGAATAAACAGCCATAGAAATCAGTTTTTTTTTTAACTATGTATGTATGCGTCTGTGTGTGATAGCATATTAAAGTGACAAGTATGAGAGTATATGCATAGTGTTTTTGTATATATTACCACTCATCCAACAACAATTGCACTGCCAGGCAAGTGTTTCAGCTGGCCGACTTCAGGGGCCCTCAGGCCAGTGAAGCCATTCCAATTTGCTTAAAGTAATGTCTCCAAGCCAATCATCAACCGATACGTTTGCAGCTTAATGAAAGGTAAAGACAACAACTTGCTTCAACTCTGGTAAAATTATAGTATATAATTATGTAAAATTACTGCGTGTGATTCTTCATGGAGTTTTCTGGGCTTGTGTGTTTCCCTCCCAAAAAAAAAACGGTCCGAGAGACGCCGACGAGGCGGACGAAGTGTACGAGGCACGGGCGCTCCGGGCACTGGCTCGACGTCTGGCGGATCCCGAGTCATCGGATCCGGATCCCTCGGATCTCGGTCGCTGGGGACTGCCATCAACGCTGCCCCTGGAAGTGGATGGGGTTGGTCGATATTTCGAAGGGAGACCCCAGGACCCATGTTTAGTCCAGGAAATTGAGGAACATGGTGCTTCTGACCGTGGGGGGTTGGAGGTCCCTAATCTTGAAATATACCGTGATATACCCATAGATCATCATAGATCTGTGATTTCAGTGGGTAGAACATAACAGAACCAAACACCGTAACTAAATTTAAAGTTCCGACGTCTATGTACCTTGAAAGTACCGACGTCTATGTACCTTGAAAGTACCGACGTCTACTGGCACATTTTGCATTTTACAGGTCCTTTTCTCTGAGCTGTCCAAGCTCTGTACGTCCGAATGTGTGCGGCTGCAACGTGCTCGTGCAAACAGCGCGCTCTCCCATTGGAAATATGTTTTCCAAGGACCCGTGTGTATGATGGAGTTACATGTCTGTTACCAAAGGGGGTGCATCAACCTGGGGCAAACGAGAATGCCCCGCAAGGCACATCTGGGCATGGTATCAGGAGTTCATAGGAATTCGCCCTGCAGTCCTCCCAATTCAATTCTGGGGTGTGTTCCCCCGACATGATCCTCGGGCGATCATGGCGAAAGTCGCCATGTTACGTTTCAAAGAGAAGCCATCTACAAATTGGTGATTTCCCATTGACGGGTTTGATTACCATGGGCTACCATCTGGCCCTTCCCCCCCAGGACCCTTCATGCTAAATATGCTAAATCCTCCCACAGCAGAACCTTGGTTCCTGGTTTGGTTTTGGGATCTATGATCTGTTCATGGTGGGATCACCATGGGGCCAAGGAGGTCGACCCCACGGCGCCTACTCATCCTGCTCCTCTCATTGGACGGAGCTTCGGATGGACTTTGCCTCTCTTCCTCCATTGGCAAACCAAGGCTCGCACGCGCTCCCGAGCCAGAAGCTGCGGGTCGTATGTGCCCAGCTTTTGGTCCATTGCCCCATGCTGCACATCTCAAAAGCCCCAGAGCACAACATAAGGACTTTATGGGACTCAAACTTGGCAATGATAAGATGCCTCATGAAAGTTGTTGCAACGTGTGATGGTCCGGCCAACCAGTTTCAGAGCAATAAAGTACCCCACGTGTGTCGGCCAAACCCAATCATCGTCCCAAAACTCTGCGAATACCCTGGAATATGATCGAAGAAACTCGCTGAATCCTGGCTGAATCCCCTCAAGTAAGATAGACCCGGCTTGGAAGACTAGTTCCCAATCTACAAATGAAGGGCGGTTTTCCCAGAGTCAAACTATCAGTTGGGGGGATGGTATCTTCAATCTCCATTTGAAAGGGATTACCGTGGCACACACAACTGTAAGCCATCCAATGTGCCATGGTATAATTTCATATCTCTCTCATATCATATAACGTAAGAATGTGGAAAAAAAAAAAAAAACGTTTTCCCCGGTTCATCCCCCGTCCATTTCACCATTGCGCCTCTGAATGATGCGGCAACCATAGACGTGCATGGCCATCTCGTTGGCGCGGCGCGCCACGGCGGCCACCACAAAGCCCAGATCATTGGGGGACAGGTGTTCCTGGCCCGAGCCATGGTCCGCCATTTTTGGGGAAAATCTGTGGGAAAGCTGGGGAAACTGCACCATTTTTCGGAAAAGCATGAAGAAACCATGTGTGAGGTGAGTTAGTGGATGGTGGTAAAGAAGAAGGCCATTACACTATGGAATGAACAAAAAAAACAAAAGCATCCACAAAGTGATCTTTAAACTTGAAACCCATCGATGATGCAGAAATAGACAGAGAGAGGGAGCCCTCCTATAATCTAGGGCCGCATTGCTTCAGCCACAACCAGAATCGCCCTGCTGTCGAAGGGCAACCACCTTTTGAATCACGTGGTTCCCGTTCATGTCATGGATGCACTCGACTACCTGGTGGGCCGCTGGAGCATGGGGTGGTAGCTGGGAGTTGGTGTTGTGTCTCTGGGGATTGGCTGGATTTTCCCAAAGCTCAAAAAATGATGGATGAACCTACAAAATCAAATCAAATTCAGAGTGCAACCAATAACGCTGATAGCTGCACTAAGCATGACAGGTTCCGCATGGTTCCGCGGCCTCGTCCTGAATCTCAGCAGTGAGATCCGCCTTCTCCTCCGATGGCAAGGCTTCCAGCATCTTTTGCATCACCTCAGTTCGGACACTCGTTGCTTCGGGCGACAGTACTGGCAATGAGTCAAAGTGACCTTCGGATTCCTGGCAAAGTGGGTAATCTACACATCTGATATGGCTCACGATTCACTATACTGGTCATCATTACATCATCATTACCTATCCTTAGATGGTTTCAAAGCATTCTGATGGGACTTGTCATGGCAAAGCTTTGCGTACACATGTGCAACATTTAAAAAATACACTATGTATCTAAACGTGACATGAATCTAGATATACATACCTTGACTCGCACGTGATGATACAAATGTATATATATATATATGTGTGTGTGTGTATGTGCATGTACATATGCACAGCATATGTGCAAACCGTTAAAACATACAGATCACCAGAAGTTATCACCAAATGATATCACCTAACATCACTATAACGTAACATTATATCAACTACATTGTTATAACATGCTATAAGATAATATATATATATATACACACAATATAACTACATTATGCAACTATGTGATGAAACGTACTACTTCGTGCTACGCTATGCTCCGCGGCGCCCTGCATCCGAACTTGTCCTGCGAGAGCTTCATGACCTGCAGACGCGCTGCATTCAACCCTGAAACCCTAGGGCCCGTTCGTCAATCAAAAAGGAAAAAATGTCAGGGAGTTAACCAACAAAAATAGTTGGTAGTATCATGGGATATTAATAGTTGGTAATATCATGGGATATTTTTTGGGCTGTATATCTCCTCTATTGGTTTACCATGTTCACCCCTAGAACTCTAGATCTAATTTATCTAATTTGACAGTGGAAAAATGTGGAAAATCCGCAATTCATGGATGATTTCTCCCAATGTTATGGCTTGTAAGTCAACCAGTGTCCAGTGGGACGGTCCATGCGCTCAGATCTCCAGCCCCATTTTTGGGGCTTCAACAGCGTGACTCCAACAGCCCTGGTTCCCCTACGAAATGACCTATAAATTGGTTGATTCACCTATTAAAGATGGTGATTTTCCATAGCTATGTTTTCCCACATCGAGTTTTACAAAAGAACATGGATGTGTCCTACGCCCGACCATTGCGCTGCACCGAGGCGCATGGCCCTTGACCTGTTGCAAGATATCGCTGTGGTCCTGCGAATCGCCCGTTTCCAGCAGCTTCTGCACCACGAAGTTCCCAAATTGGTCACAAGACAACTTCACCTGTGGGCGCCCATCGGAAGCCCATGGGAGAATCCTGGTGAGCGATTCTCAGGGATAGCTAGGAAAGGCCTGGTTTACGAACAGGGAGAGGCACCAATGTAAACAAGCTTTCATTTTTTTGGGGGGGACCCCTAATTAATCAATGGAGTTGATTAATCCAGGGTTGACACTACAAATAACCTGGCTTACTTGGCTTCTTAGACTTGGTCACCAGTCGCCAGCTCACTCTTGCCAAACAAAGGCTGGCAGCCTGATCCGCTTTCCACCATATTGCCAGGGATTGGAAGTTGGCTGGCACCCTTGCACCTCTAAAACCACTGCAAATAGTTGAACCCGCAGCAAGGGGCATTCACAGCAATGCATCTGACGTTCCCACCCCACAGCTCATGCGTCGTGCCACATGCCATCCAAAAAACTATTGCAACCCGCAACCCAAAAAGGTGGGCCCTGGTGGAAGTGCTCTCAGTGCTTCCACGTCACTGTAGCAGGTATTGCTAACTCAAAGATTTTTTTTCTCTCCTCGCCAGGGCTTGATTCATCCTTGCTTGAACAAGACTATTGGACACTGTTAGGACTCAACGAGGTCCACCCCCCAATCTATGCATACATATATATATAATTTACATTTAATATAATATAATATAATACAATATAATAATATATACTATACTATGATATTGTATTATAATTATATCATAGTATGCTATATTATACTATATTATGTTCTATTATGTTATGTTATATTCTATTATACTATATTATATTATATTATACTATATAATATTGTATTATATTATACTATACTATATAATATTATATTAGATTATATTATATTAAGTTATAATAAATATATATATATATGATCCCAGCGAAGTTCCTCATCCTGCAACCTGACCCAAGCCACAGTAAACTCACAAGTGGCTTAATCGCCCTAGGTCCTCTTCAGTGCAATTTCCCTTCAGCTTCCATTGTAGGAAGCGGCTGCCGTCTTGTTCCTGCGCAGCCTTGACCAATCTGGGAAAAACCTGCGGCCGGAGCCGGCAAGAACTCCACAAGATTTCCATTTCCGAGCGCTCCATCGTTGTCAAATGAGTTCAGGGGGGCACCTTCATGCCAAATTTCTCCTAATCTGGGATCTTGGAATTCTCTCCATGTCCAGATCCAGGCTGTGACCCAGTGCCCCAACCCGCCTCGGCCAGGGTCAGATTGATATCAGCACCATCCACCTCTCCATCTTCGCCGCCCTCCTCACGTTCACGTTTCCGTTTCCGCTGAGGCTCCTTCCAGTGGCATGATGCGAATAGGGCACGCACTTGGTTCCACACGGGACACATGGAAATGCTCAATTGATGATAATTGATGGTTGGAAATTCCACAAGATCACGAATGGTTGGAAAATGGATGGAAACAGTCATCATTCCAACCATCCATGGTTCTTTCGCCTTGATCGCAACCTCCCCCTGGCCTTGCCACGCTTGCCGCCTCCTTTTCCGCGCTTCTCTGGCGTCCTACTCCTGACACCGTTAGCGGCCCGACCAATGGATCAGCACAAACGGATCAATGAAAAAATGCCCCCAGGCCGTAAATGAAAAAAAGTGGTGCAACTCAACCACAGAGGAAGGTCCCCCCCTATTTTTGGTTACCCCTGCTGGAGTGATGGCTCCAATCCACCTCCTTCGAGGAGATCTTCTTGGGGAATCATGTCGGTAGTGTGGTGGCGGTCCATAGTGCCCGTAATATCCAGGAGGCGGTGGGTAACCTCGATCTGAGCGCATGACCCTGACATCGGCAACGTTTTTCAACTTGTTCCAACCATTTCAAAAGGAATGATTTTTGAAATCCCCAATTTCATCCAATTTCATAGAACACTTTTTGACCAACCCCTTCCAGGATCTCCGACAGGTTTGGGCCAACAGGACTGAAAGTGGTGTGCTTTGCTAAAAAGTTGCAGCTGACCAATGCAACAAGGGGCCTGGGCCTGGTGGTGGATATCCTGGTGGTGGATAGTGTGGTGGCGGCTGTCCATAGCCATAGCCAGGTGGTGGCGGATAGTACCCACCCCCATAAGCACCACCCCCATAGGCACCTGGGCCTGGGCCTGGGGGTGGCTGGTAATGCCGCGCATAAGGATCATAGGGATCATAGGCAGGTGGGCCCGGTGGGCCCGGTGGGCCCCTTTCATAGGGGTCCCTGTAGTCATACCTCTCCGGCCGGCGCTCATAGGGATCATAGCCGTAGCTATGACTGGGGGGCGGCGCACCAGCGTAGGGGTCCCGGAAATCCGGTCGCTCTTCACGCCGGGGGTATCTGTAGGGATCCTCGCGGTAACGAAATTCCGACATGGCGCCAGGGGTGGCGATGTTGAAAAGCTCTGGTGGGTGTAAGTGCTAAGCACAGTTGAGGAACTCATCTGGAAGCGGAAGGTTTAGAGTAGGGTTGGATAGTGTTGGAAAGTGATGGTAAAAATGAGTTCGACGCTCCTTTTTGCTGTTTTTCTCAGGTGGGCGGGTCTGGGGTTTGGGGACAGGCCTCAGCCTCAAGGTTTGGGTACAAAAGGGTAGGGCCTGAGTGCTCAAAATAACTTCGGATGACCCAGGGTCCTGTGGAGCAACTGTGCACTGCCAGTATCCTCAATTTACCGTGGTTGTTGCTGGTTTGGCTGAGGGGCCTATCCGATCAATTTTGCACATTTGGCCGGGCTTCATTCTTTCCTGGGAAGTGGCCCCTTGAGCTCATAAACTGCGGGGAAATCGGCCACCATCCCACTCTCAATAAGAATTACTTCTCAAAAGCTCAAAGGCTTCGTCACCATCCTGGGCTCCATGCCACCGACGTGGACTTTTCATCACCGGCAGCTCCTTTTTGCTGCCGCAACAGCCTCTTCTGCCGCAGAAATTTCGGAAAGGCTGCGCCTATTTCACGCCCTTCAGGAAGTTTTTGGCATCGAAGAGAGACTCCACCTGCCAGCGATTCGATGCCTATGAGTTCTGCAACAAACCACACCCCATTCTAGCGTCTTGGGGGGTATAGATTTAGCCTTTGGGCATTGGTTATGTTAGTTTATGGTTGGGCATACCACCGGTGGGCTTCAAAGTGGCCATTGAGGCAACTGACGCCTTCTTGGACTACCCCTGCTGCTAAGTTGATGAGGACGACACTTGCCCAAAGATACCAACAAGTTCTCCCGTCCCACGCTTACATCATCGCATTGACCCCCAAAATCCTCGGTTTTGTCATGTCTAGTCAGAGCCAATGGTTGATCTAGACTAATCTAGACTTCATCGGATTCTTTGATATGTTTTGGAAAACCACCGGTTTCCCATGGTTTCCCATGGTTTCCCCTTGAAAAACCATTGGTTTCCTCGTAGATTTCCCAAATCCATCGAACTCGTCCAGGCTCCCGAGGCTGCCTCCGCGCTGCGCGCCATCTGCCGTGCATCAAAGTTCTGGAGCGTAAAGTCGCAGGTCTAGCCGGTCTCGGACTTCTACCGGGCTTCAAATGGGGACTCCAAAGGAACCCGTAGATTTCCAAGACCCCAATTTGATGAAATCACGAAACATCCAAAAAAAGGCGGCAAATTTCTCTGAAACGTCAAACTCCCAGAAAAGTTCGAGTTCCTCACGGAAATCCATGACCCGTCTTGGAAGCCAAACCCCTTCTCGGGGCATCCAGGGACACCATGGATGTTTGGTACTGGCCCACTATTGGCCCCATAGAAAAACCTTCACTATCCGGCAGCATTCCAAATTTCTGATGCATAGGGATAACCAAAGAGAATAGGTTGCACATACATGCATACATATACAGATACATATACATATATATATAGAGAGAGAGAGAGAGAAAAAAAAAGTGGGGTTGTGCAGGATTTTTTGGCTATCCCTCGTGGGCCTGTAACAGCTGTAGGTTGGGCTGTAAAAAAAACAGATACCTGTGGGTTATATCGACTCATAATGATGTCTGTTCTATTTTTATGGCACCCACAGGTCCAATTGCTGGCAAACTGTGGATGTCAGCAATATAATATTTGGGAGACATGCTATGCTACGCTGTGGGCGGGTCCCAACGAACTTGTAACTACATGATAACACATTTCATACTATGCTACCAGCACCACAGACAAATTCCGTACAGTACACAAATACAAATCATTCTGAGTGTAATGAATGACACAACAGTGAGACACATCCCAGCAGCCTCGACCGAAGTCCTTGAGGATCAGATGGGAGAAACATTCTAAACCCCTGCTGGCCCTGGATAAGTTTCTTGCCCCGATTCATTGGGGATCACCCATTCATCACCCCCTCAAGATCCACTTCAACAAGGTTGTCCCACCCACTGATCGACCAGGGGCTACTCATTCTACTCATTGGGGCTGGCAGTAAGCCTGAAAGTGTAAGTGTAGATGGCCGTGATTGGAGGATTCACTTGTGAAGTGACGCTCTTTCTATTCCTCCGGATTTGCTCATGTGCCTCTGTAGGCAGCACTTTTTTGGGTCACAAAAGGCAAGGCGGTCAGAATCACGCTGAGAACTGCATGGTGGTATTCATGGTATGTGCCAAAATTCAAAAGGTGGAAGCCCTTTGCTTAGGTCAATGCGGCTTCAAATCCTGCCATCTTGGGCCTGAAACATGACCAAGTGAATTGTTCTCTTCCCATTGGCCTCGAAGAAAAACCGTTAATTAATAGTTAATATGAAGAAACAATGGCAACGCACCACTCACCAAAATCAAAGCCTGCGGTCCACCATTAGGCCATACCTCTAAAAATCAGAAACAGTAACAGCTCAAACAGTTTCACAACACCCTTTGGTACTCGCAACTGGCTCCTTAGTAGCTGGAAAATCCCTCCACTTCATATCGAGAATTTCTCCAACAATTTTTGCATCTGAAAAAAACAAAAAAATACGTCTATGCAGATACGTATATGATACCTAAATAGAAAGATGATGTACATTGATTTTCCCTGTATTTCCTATGACTAAAATGCAGATTTCTCCAGCCAGCCAGCCACGGATACCCTTCAGGGCTTTCCACGCCGGTTTAACGTCACAGGCGCAAGGCCCGCGGCGGCGTGATTCGTTCACCTTGCACGACATGCACATCCTCGGGGTCCTCCTCGACGTCGCCCTCCACCACGGGCAAAATGTCCAGCTGGAAGCCCTACATGGCGAAGACTGGGATGGGGGGAATGCCATTGCCCCCTGGTTTTACCAATCCCTAGGAACTTGTTGTTTAGGGGATTATGATGGATTCTGGGATTAATGGAATTAACTTCAACTGGTTTTGCGGAGAAAAAACCTGTTCTGATATATTCTAATTTGTCCAATTTTGGGGATATGTATGGCTAATGTCCGTTTACATATCCGAATGCGTGAAGTGTGTCAGTCATTAATATGTAGCAAGTGACTATTGGAAAAGGCATGAAAAAGCAATCTTTTTAGGGCCAGCAGCCCTCATTCTTGAGACAATACGTCTGTGTAATGCTAGTGAATGGCTTGGTTCTACTCTGTACGACTATTTTCCTCTGAAACCCATGCCCTTCTGGGGTCATCTCAAAACTTGGCCAATGATGAATTTTCCATGATTATCCTCATTGTTGTTTCCGAACTCTCAAATAAATATTGGGACAAGTATGAATTATCCACATTTCTCCTCAATTCTGTGTTGGTTGATGTTGGTTACTTCCAACTTTTCGCCAAAGCCATGCCATGGATGTCATGGCCTGTTGCCGCTGCTTGGCACCCAGCAAATGCAGGAAACGCCTCAGCTCGCCTTTCGTCATCACCTTGGTCTCCAGCGCTACTGCGAGGCTTCCTTGGGCGTGGCCAACATGGGGGATCTATGGGGGGCTCCCCTTAGTTGGTAAAAGCCAACTAAACCTATCATGTCCGAAACCCAATAATAAACCCAACATTTGGACAAATGGTTTATACGACCCATTTCTGGTAATTTTGGGAATGGTTTGTTATCGGATTTGCCACATTAGCATCCATTAGCTATATTTCAGGGAGCCATCACGCAGTGGAGAATGAAATAAAATCCGACACCAACCACAAGAGTGGGTTGAAAAAACACCAATAAGCATCTTGCGTTCCCCGCGGTCTACCTTGTGACCTACCAGTAGCAATTACACAACATCCGCCGGGCTTCCAAGGACCTTGTCCGAGTTTTTGGTATCTCTGAGTTCAGGATGAAATTCCATCCATGGAGCACAATGGCCTAGATCTGCCACCTGTAATTCAGCCTTGGCCACCGTCCTGCCGAGGAAACCTTGCAGCAACCGCAGCCGGACGCGGTTGGAGCTGGTCCGGTGGCCCAAGAAGAGGCAAGTGGTGCTGAAATTCGCGATGACATCCTCGAGGAGTCCACCGAAACCGGCAGAAAACATCTGGTAGCGTCAGGGTTCCCTCTGAAATGCTTTGAAACACAAGGTTATATGTCCTTTTGTGATCTTTTGTGGTGGGTTAACATGGAGAAACAAAATTGGGCCTTTAGCCTCTGCCACATCACAGATAGTAGCTAGTAGTGGTCAGAAAACCCCCCTGTCCAAACATGATCCATCTGGCTTGCCAAAAAAAAACGCGGGTGTCTTTTTTTTAATGGTGCCCAAAGATCCAACGGTCAGTCATGATGCATGTTCCATCATTTCCCTATCAAACTAACTATTTTGGGCCAATTGGGTATTCGTTTCCTATTTTCAACATCCACAGCCCTGCAGCTTCACCAAACAGCATGGCGTGTGGATCCGGTCCTGATCCGGCCGATCCAGTCTGTGTACAAACCTGGCCGCTGCCGGTGCAGCTTGGTGAGAAAGCTTGGCCTGTGCAGTGTCGCAAAGAATTGAGACACCCGGGGCGCCGTACTTCACACGCACCTTCAGCTGCTTGCGGCTCAGCTTACGTTGGAAGAGCCCACTCTGTATATGTACGGCCAGGATCTGTACCTTGGGACAGCAAAACGCCCAAGCAGTTTGCACGCAAGAATCGTAGAGAAGAAATGAAGAGAATACACGTGCTGCACCCTGGTGGAAAGAAACCATTGGAAAGCGTCACATCCCTCAGGAAATTCCAGGCATCCCCAAAAAGAACCATTTCCCCCGCCAATCACCTCGAGATGCAACCATCATTTCCGGTGGATTTAGAAAGGCCCTTCGGCGTGCGAGCAATATCCCTTCTCACTACCAGGGAGAACCACAAAAATCGCGCAACAGCTCAGACAAGTGCAGACGCCATATAGCAGCAAAAGCACAAATAGGATTAAAAAGGATTTGATGGTATAAAAAGGTTGGATTATGGCTATAATACTGATTTGCTTATACCACCATGCTTACATCCCCATTTGATGAAAAATGCCAAGCCATCCAACCAATAGTGTTCTTTTGGACAAAAATAAATGAGTTCGCCATGGGAGACCCCTCTATCAACCAGTGGGATGTCCATCCCCAAGCTGATCATCATTGATCATCCCCATCCAGGTGGGGCCATCAGATCCATATCCATCCCAGGTGACCCAGGTGCAGGGGCCGCATCATCCACCTGTTTGGCGTCCATCAGCTCCGGAAGCGTCACCGGGCCGCGCCGCGCCTTCTCCGACATCTTCTCCACCCGATGGGCGGCATAGATGGCTACCGCACCCGTGGCCAGAAGAATGGACACAGGCTCCATTGGCAAAGAAATTCCAAATAAGCCAATGCTCCTGAAAAACAAGGAATAGCAAGGAATAGCAAGGAATAGCAAGGATCAGAAGCATCAGGATGCTCTTGAAGCTGTCGAATTGATATAATATGATACAGTTGGATATCGTATGATCTATTTGAGATATCGATCTGCTGGTATGACAAGCCCTGGGAGGACGCAATGGAAGCCATCTGTCCAGCTGTTCTGGCTGGGATTAAGGCCAGCCATGTGGCCTACTGCAATTGGGGAGCCTATACGGTTTTTGAGCCATCAAGACAAATTGCATAGCAGGACGATAGAATTATGTTTGCTTCAGCTTACAGTGCATTAATCGACATAAATCAACCAAAACCAATCAAAATGGGATAAATTTGTGTTGTGGCTTGAAAGGGTGAATGAACAGAACAGGTTTAAGAAAAAAGGACCAACATTATGAAACCCATCAGGAAATCGGGATTGATATCCACGCTCATTTGCTCCTGCTTGATGGTTTGATGGGGAGATCAATAACGAAGAGAACAGAAGGTCAAAAAAACGAAAATGTGAGTGAGAATCAAAGATTTCGCCAGACACAAGCCATATGACAATGTGAATGAAAAACATATCGAAGCAAAATTTCACGAAAAAAAAAAGTTGGGGAGGTCAACCAGAAGTATGTTGGGAAGGCAACATGATAATAATTGAGCAAAAGCTTGAGGCCAGGGGGTAAGTGATGTAAGTGACGAAAGCTAGTAGGCGAAATTAAATCAAGGCCCGATGTTTATGGGTTGACAGGAGGCAATAACAGTAGACAAATATGTGCACAGCTGCACATCCTTATCGTCCTGTTGTGTTTCGTCAGGTAACGATGTTTCCAGGCGCAGGGAAGATGTTGCCTGGAAACCTGTGTGGTTGGATGGGAAAGTAGGTGTTGCCCTGGGGGGGGGAGGCTTTGCTGAAGTACCATATATGGATATGCACGGGTTTGTGAGGAAACAATGCACTTGGGGCCTAGTGCAGATATCATTTAGAGCTCAGGGACCCCGACTTCACGTGAAAGTTTCAAACAATGCATGGTTCCGGACCCTGCTATATTCGTTGCGAAAGCAAGAGCAACTTCTGCTAGCTGACGCTAGCCCTTCTGAAATCATCCATCAGCAAATGAGTATATCAACCATCAAGAAATTAAAATTAGACGGGATTAAAGGTCGGCAAAGTCGGCCGTCAATTAAATGCGGAAGTGAATGATGATCGAAAATACACGAGGATACAACCAACAATAAATGGAGAGAATCGAACCATGAAGAACTTAGGATATGAATCTGAACCTGCCAAAAAATACAAATGAAATCAGCTTTGAAACCCATCAGTCCTGATTGGCCACCAGACTCTTGTAGTCCGCAACTGACTTGTGCAGGCGGCCCCGGCTGTATATTTTGGGCCAGTAACTGAGGCACTGAGGCGGAATCAAACAACCCTCCTTTCCCCGGAGTCCAAGGTGATGATACTTGCCCACATCACATGTCAGTCCGCAATGAACACATCAGCTGAATTCCCCCTTTTTTCGCAGGTTAGGATACCACTCGGAAGGACCCTGGGTCTTTTTGGTGAGGGCAGGGAAGGGGACAAGAATGAGTTTACTGCATGGAACGTTTCCTCCACCGCCCTGTTCGGATCTCGAACCTCATGCAACTGCACTTCCGTGTCTGCCAGCGTGTCCACCTAGCTTAGCGGGACACGGCACCGGTGTCCACCATCACAAAGTGAAAAACATCTTTGTCCCGTACCAAAAGCAATCACCAAACTGAGGCGCCATGGGGAGTATTTAAGCTGCTTCCCAAGTGAGAGCCAGATTAAGTGAAGACTTTCAAGTTCTGGAAAGGAAGCCGAAGCCCGAAAAGGCCCCAAAAGCTATCCCACAGGAATGCCATTCAAAAACTTCCCTACCTCTTTCTCCACACCCTTCTTGGACTGTCGGGTCATCACAAACTTCTCTTCAAGCTTGGCTTTTTCAGCTGCCTTCGGGGCTCGCAGGGGAGAAGGTGGGAAATCCCCTCTTCATTTCACAGAGTGTGAAGCGCTCCACTTATTTTCTATCATGTGGTAAACCCAAGAATAAACACAATAAACCATCCCCAATGGAGGTTTATGAAATTGGGTTTACCACCCCAGGGGTCGCCAGAACCTCAGGATGTCAACCCTGCTGGTGGCTTGGGGCCTTGTCTTCCAGAGCCTTGCCCTTGGTCTTCAAGGCGTTGATCGTCTCCTGAATAGGGAGCACTGGCAGCAGGGGAAGTTGTGATCGAAATGTGGGCTTGGGTCAGTGGAAAATCCCCGCAAAATGATCATTTTTTAACAAGCTGAACCATCTAAAAAAGTGGGTCAAACCATTGCACAAACTTTTTGTTTGTATTCTTCAACGTGCTACGAATGGCTGAAGTCTGCAGGTTCGTCTTCAATTTTGATCCATCCCCATGCGGGATTCAAATTCAAGACCAAAACAAGCACTTACGATCGCAAATGACTTGGCAGGCGGGATAAGATGGAACAAAATATGATAAAATAGATATAAATAAATATATAAATGTTCATATATAATTACAAAGTCACACATCACATGAAAATAAGTGTACATATATATATATATATATACTGTATATATATGTACACATGCAATTCATAAAAGTTCCCCAAAAAAAAAAACATGTTCTTGGTGAATCTCCCCCACCACTTCCGCCCTGTTTTTGGCGCCTTGCCGAAGGCCTCGTAGTCCTTCTGCGCCTCGCGCTCCGCGGTGGAGGACTCGACTTCCATCGCCTTGGCGTCCGCGATGAGCTGCTGCAGCATCAGCATCACCTGGGCACTGCGGGTGCACCATGGTGGATGTTGGGGGTTACCCTTCTGGTAACTGAAAATGACCTATGTATATATATATATATATACATTACATGATTTATTTATTACTTGTTTATTTATATTTATATTCATATTTATATTTATATGTACAATTATATTTACATTTATATTTGTGTATATATCTAGTTATTTATTATATGTATTTATATTTATCTATGCATCTATTTATTTGTTCCTTATTTATTTGTCGATTATTTATCTATGTGTTTATATATTTATGCATGTTTTTTGATTTATTCATTCGACTTTTGTGTGTGTGTGTGATCTTCCTATGAAACAATGGTGATCTTCAACAGCGATGTTAAATGACCAGAGGGTATAAACAGGGAATCTAGCCAACAAAGTTATGGGGGTAGACTGTTTTAAGTTATAGGGATTAAATGCGAAGATCATGGGGGTTAACAACCATCATTTGGAGGTTATATGAAGGACTTCACCCCAAAAGTGGAAAAATCAGCCAACCATTTGGATTGGGACCTTGATATGAGATATCCATTGGGACAATATGTAGATCTCATATCAGTTCGATATCTAGCATAATTTACTTGTATACCATGTGTACAGCAGAGCTCTCAGCTCAACAATTGAAGTTGTACGTATGATCAAGGTTGTACTTGCATATAGAGATATATGATATATATATAATTATATATATATGTGTGTGTGATATATTGCTAGTGTTGTAATTTTAGTTCTCATCAATTGATCTGCGAACCAGGGCGCTCCATTGCCTCCAGCTTTCTTGTAGCTGCCAAAGGTCTCAGGTTCTTTGGGGTCCTGCGATGTGATGAGCTGCGCACCACCCTGTGCCGAAATCGACAAGCACTTAACGGTTCAAACACACGAGGGAACCATCAAAAGCCAACATTTTGAATTTTCTGTGGTTTGGGAAGTGCCAATGGTTGAAGTTTCTTTTCTTGGGGGGATTCATTTGGGACCATCGCGGCCCTAGCACCTGCAGGAAGGACTCCAGGGGCTTGTTGTAGAAACCTGCCAGCACCTGCATGGCTTTCTTCAACAGCACCTGGCCAAGTTGAGCCACAAGCCCAGGCAGTTGAAGGCTGTACCATTGTGGCCCTCAAAGGTCAAATGCAAACTTCAACTATTCAATAGTGAGGCGGAGAACTTGCAGAGGCATCAGCTTCAGAAAATGACGGTGAGGGCCAGTAAGAATAAACTGGGTATTATATATATAGCAACGTAACTATGTAGTTTAACTAAGTACGTATGTCCGCTTCTTTTTTATGCCTACCTACACCACGAAGGACCTCCTTCTCTTAATATCAAGAACTCGCCAGTAATTTGACATCAACAGGCCTATTGAGCACTTTCCTGGGCAAGCACTCCCCTGACAAGCGGCTTGCGTCTGTCTCTGCTCCTGCACCACTTTCTGAAACTCTGAGTTCTCCTTCTCCCGGTTCTGCGCTGCCAGCTTCCTGGGCTCAGCGGCTCAGCAGTCGCAGTTCTTGGGAAATTCTACGGGGGTTGCCATGGATGCCGGTGGCATCCTATGTCTTTCTTCATGGGAAGAGTCCTGACTGACTGACTGACTTATTTATTTATGTACTTATTCGGTTTCTCGGCTGCTCCCATCCTTTCGTCAAAGGATCGCTGTTTCGGGGCAGTTCTTGCTGAATATAGATCACATTTGCCCACCATTCTGCCAACCAATTCCCAATAATCTGGCAATGGAAAATATCCGATGAATTTCCCATTGAAACCTCCATATTTCTTGGGGATTTCCCACATTGTCATGGCACTGATCTTCCACTGAGTCGCTGCTGCTTCTTCAGCTCCAAGACTTCACCATCGAGTTCCTGGCCATGAGATCCATGGAAGCCCCTGAAATCGTTTGAGTCTTGGAAGATGGTCCAAGTGCACTAAGTGACCCCCAGTGGCTCTAATCGGCATGCAGTTTCAGAGTTTCACGAAACTGCCACAGTTTCGCCCCTGAAGGGACAAGATGGACAAGGACAGCTTACCATCTGAGCAAACCCTTCTGGAAGGGGACAATTGTTGGTTTGAGATTATGATTCCCGTGCAATCACTGGGAACAACGACAGGCCTCAGTATCAGTTGAGCAATGTCAAAAAATGACGGTACAATTCCCCAAGTAATGCTGGAATTGTACCCCTATTCTTAAGCCCTAGAAAACATGCATTAAACCATTTGAATGATTCATTGAATGATGCAACAATCCCTTCGGTAACTAATTTTGTGGGATTTGAAGCTGCTCAGTTGACCCAGGTCTCAGCTCGCTTCACCCAGGAGCCTTGGTGTCGACCTCCACGGCCTTCAACTTCTCCTTGAGGTCCTCTGGAGAGGGGGGGCAACGTTTCAGCCACGGTCTTCCTCTTGCAGTTATGAGAAAAAAAACATGATAAAACATGATTTAAAAGAAAAAAACATATAAAAACCACATCCATATCGCAAAATAAGGGACATGTTTCTGGATTTATTTGGCGTCTGTACTGGCATCCAGACGTTGTGCTCTGTAGAAACTTCGCGTTTTTGACATGCAACATGCGCCGATGTTGGCAAGTTGTGTGAAGGATTCCCGGATGTCACATGCTGGATTCAAAAGAGCGCAACACCAAATGCTCATCAGATCACTTGATGGCAAAGGGCGGCGAGGCCTGCGCATTGCATCTATTTGCTGAACATGATTTCACATTCTATAGCATCGATAAACATCCACTGAGAGCTATGTATTATGTTATATATATAATGGATAGGAGGTCCCTAACTGTAGAACTAATGACCCATTTCCAGAGTTGCAGCCATGAAGGGTCATCCAACCTGTGGATTCTGATTCTATCTGGGTTTTAGGGGCGAAATTCCACTTGCCCCTCCTGCACCGTTGCATCCAACCCTTCTCCCTGGCGCTTCTTGCCATCTGCTGAAATCCTCAGCTTCAAGAAATCAACAAAACCTTGGAGACCTATTTGTGCCTGTAGCATTGCCATTACCCGGAATGGCAATGCAGAGGTCCCACTTGGACCCAGCCCTGGAACAGGACCATGATGTTGCTACAGAAGAAATGGAAAGACCAGCCGTCCCATCTGCTTGTGACCCAGTGGTTGCAAAAAAATGTGTTTTTTTGCATCGTCGCCACTTGTTCTTGTTCAGCTCTTCGATGCAGTAGTCCTGCATGCAAAACTGCACATTCAACCCTGTAAGCGTCACAAGCAAACAGGGAAAAAAAAAAGTGTTTTTGTTGGCGTCATTTCATGTTTCGTATACCCTTGGAAGTCACCGTGCTCTATGGTGTGTCTCTGTATTATGCAACTGGTAATGGTCCCCGACTAAGTGTGGTACCTGTTACAAAAGAACTCAAGAAAAGTCCAAGGTTGAACCCAACCAATTTGTATCAACCCGGGCGTACCAATAGTTCAAATAACACCCAGTGCACCTGCTCAGCCCCAAGAGAGACCAAAATCAAACTGATAATAGGATTTAACCGGAGCATAGTTTCCAACTAACAAAGAAGAAACAAATTGTCAGTATTTCCCCCAGTTGGTGATAAGTGGCCTTCTTCTTCACCTCATCAGCCTGTTCCTTCTTCAGGGCCGCCACCATGGCGTCGATCTTTTCCTGCACCTGAAGAACCCAAGGGGAGCCTCCAACAGAAAAAGCCTCCTGTCCAAAATCAATCCTGGGATGGGTGAAAAAAGCCTCCGAATCCTCAGATCTTATGAGGTCTTTGGATATGCAGCTGGATGTATCTGGTTGTTATTTCTTGGGGTGGTTCCATTCGATGAAGTGCAACAGGACCGGGCGCGGAGGCCAAAGCCTTGATAAAGATGGAGGGAATCAAACATTCCAAGATTATTTACCCTCTGGTAAACTAACATAACTATGGAAAATCACCATTTTCAATGGGTAAATCCACTATAAATGGCCATTTTCAATAGCTATGTTAGTTTACCAGAGGGTATTTCTTGGGCTGGTTCCATTCCTGTTTAAGTGCAATAGCATGCAATAGCTGTCGCTTTTTCGGTGGCATGTCAGCCCAAAACTGTTCAACCATCCACCAGGGTTTATTGGTCACTGTGAGCAGGGAGGAATGTTTAATCACCATATATCCCACCATTGGACCATGGCTGGGGGGTTGGGACATGTTGGGACACGACTATGAAACAATGGCGGCCTTGTCCCTTGCTTACTTAAAATGTTGTTTACAAATATATCGTAGGCTCTTCCAAGCACCAATAATCTACTTAAACGCCAACTGAGCTACGTTGACAGTCTTAATAACCATGAGGGTCACACCTCTGCAAATGTTTCACCACGACCGAACTCGCCACAACGCGTCTTTTCTCCCCGTCCCAACCACTGCGACAGCCCCGACAGCCCGCGCAAGGGCGAGGACCATCGGCTCTTCACCTCCGGCTGTAGCTCCAGCTCTGCCAGTAGGGTATCGCACCTGCCACCTGGGCCATGGGGAATTGGTGTGTTAAATCATGAAATCAGTATATAATGGATTTCGTAAAAACATCATCAAATTAGCAGGGTTTGATGGTGATTCATGTGTTTATCTGTTTGAGGACCCCTAGCAACATCGCTTGAAAGAATGCAGGCTTTCTGGTGGGTCAAGGATCCTGGGAGTGGTTGGTTCTAAACATCAAAATACATCCAAAAATCTGACCCATCATGACCACAATTTCTGCACGCTACCCATGGCTGCATCCATCCCAACTGATCCAACTGCACCTCTGTTGATCTCGGGGTGCGCGGTGGGGAATCCGCAGCTGCGAATCCGCACTGTTTGGTCCTCCGACAACTCCAAGTTCGCCACCCGGCCGTCGGGCCAATAGAGCGTGCGCCCATCTCGGCAAGGGTACTTGGCATATTTGATGGGATCCTGCAACAGCTGCCCCATGAAAAAAGACTTGGGATGACTCGGATGACCTGTTGCTGATGTCCAACTCTCACAGTTGCGATTCTGTCTCCCGGTTTCATGCGCGAAAAAAGCAAGCTTCCAAACCAATAACTTCGCCAACAACACGCCAGAAACACCCCAAAACATCCCCCAGGCCATCCAAAAACCTACAGGCCTCCCGGTGCAGTCGACAGAGTTTCACCAGGTTGCAACTCTCCACGGCTTGTCTCACACGCTGCGAGCCCTCCAAGGAGATCAGGCGCTGCTGCAGCGCCAGCTGTGAGGCCTCCAGGTAGCTGCCGAAGAAGAAGACCCGCGGATGGCCTGTGTTGGATGGCACCTGGTCAGGCCCGCTAAGGCTTTGGAGGCCATGTGGATGTCGGCTGCTGATGGCTGCTGTACGTGGAGGATAGGACTAAACAACAACAGGGCACGGAGATGAAACTGCACAGAAATGATATAGATTAATTGATCAAGGTAAATGCATTCGTGATCTCGGCCCAGTGGTACTTCTACATTCTGTATTGCCATTCTACATCAACCGATGACATTTCCACACTGCCCCACCTTCTGGGCGACTTGGTGAATGAAGGCCGCAGCAAAGGGCGGCCCAAATCGGGCCATGCTCAGCGCGGCTTGCACATCACCTTGTCCATCGTCCCCAATGAAAATGGCCTACAGGCCGGGCCACTCGCACGAGTAATTGGCAGAACCCGCTGCGGAGTCAAGACTTCGGGAAGCAAACAACATCAGATTCTTCCAGCACGCAAAACCCAACAGAGAGTCAACTATTTGGACATGTTCGGACCACAAATGACCGCAACTGTCAAATTCATGTCACTTGCCCATATAAACTACAACCTTTGTTGTTTGCATGTCCTTCAACCATTCAGCTTTGTTGCTTTTGTCCCGTTTCTGCAGGTCAAAGAAACAACATCAGCATCACAAGGCCCACCTTGGCTTGACCCAAGTCGTTCCCAAGGACTTCTGCCCAGTTCTTCAGCTTGGTCTTGCCAAATTTTCGGAAGTCCCCGCGCAGCGCGGGAAGCAGATCTCGGAGCCGGCCGTACTGCGAGCCTCACATGGTGAGGATTTTCATCGGAATGTGTGGGCACTGGGGCCCCCAAAGTGCGTCATGCTATTCAGACAGAGGAGGGAGCTAGCAAGAAAAAGCTGGACTGCCTTCCACCAACTTCCCCTTTCCGGCCTTCAAAGTCAATGCCCCAAGCACCAAGACCATTTTCTTCGGCCACCCTTCGAAATTCCCTGGCCACCCTACTGGTGGGCGTCATCTTCAAAAATCCCAACTTCTTAGGCCTTGCCGAGAGCAGCCTCACCTTGGGCGGCTCGGGACTCAGCTGCGACCCTCGCGCCACTTCCAACATGAACTGCACCGTGCCAGGGTAGACCTCCTTGCGGTACCCAGCCTCGTCCACCCCACCACCACGGGGACCACCGGAACACTTGATGGTATCATCCACGTCGGAGAGGATCCTCGGGGGGATGTTGGGCCTGCGATTGTCTTCTATCCTTTGATGCAGTAGATACAACCCAATCAATGGTGGTGTTGTAAATGTAGCCCAACCACTGGAGGCACAGCCCTTCACCATCTCGAATCTCCAATGATATTTGTCATGAAGAAAGCCTTCATGAGCTAGTACGACGGTCTCTGGGTGTTGTTTATGTAGAAAGAACATGTGCTTTTGTAGTAGTTTGTGATGGTGGGTGTGATGCTGCTGATGATGATGATGCTGATGATGATGCTGATAATGCTGCTGCTGATGGTGATGATGACGATGAAGACACTGATGATGACAGTGGGTGATAAACTAATCACTCCTCCGTGCTCACTACCCTCCCATCTTTTTTACACTATCCACGTTCCTTTCACAAACCCATGCGCTTCTTCTCTAGTGAATTCTTTATCGTTGTTGCTTCTAGTCCTATACTGGTGTGTGTTTTTTTATGTATATATATACATGCATACATACATACATACATTGCATTACATTACATTACATTACATTACATAACATTACATAACATTACATTACATACATACATACATTACATACATTACATACATTACATACATTACATACATTACATACATTACATACATTACATACATTACATACATTACATACATTACATACATTACATAC